>Ga0131853_10003591_pt1 | contig 27817 bp, 21 predicted proteins | sample TergutLab28metaG_FD_92764 | JGI IMG/M metagenome (GOLD analysis project Ga0131853, IMG submission 92764) | Labiotermes labralis P1 segment gut microbial communities from Petit-Saut dam, French Guiana - Lab288 P1 (version 2) (version 2) | ecosystem: Host-associated > Arthropoda: Insects >...
ATGTGTAAATTGTGGTGGATGTGTAGTGACTATAAATTTCGTAATTCCGGCCTCAAAGTTTCCAATTGTGGTGTAAGGCTCCAAATACACGTAAGTAATCCATTTTTTATGCATGGGATACAGTGAACCTTCTCCTATGGTGTGTAAAAATTTTGTATTTTTATGTTAGGAAATACTGCAATTTTTAAATTTTTTTCGGTACCCTTAAAATACGCCGGCTGGGGGTATTTTAAAGTTTAAATGGACGCCGGGCTGAAAGTGTTAAATGACTTTTCTGATTTAACTGACAGAACGAAAATTCCTGTACGCATTGTATTTCAATGATGCCTTGAATTGAGCTGTAGTCCATGCACCAGCTGTAGTAGTAGTAGCAGTCTAAATTGACATTCTTTAAAAGGTGTGTGGGCTTCATGTTTCATGGTTTTTAGTACATGATTTTGTACAACAATGCGAATTGTTCTGATGTGTTACCTTTGTTGGTTACTTAACACTTATTAGGGGATTGTATTTTAAATTTCGTGTGAAATCCAGTTGTCTGGTTTAAATTATTTTGAATTTCCTGTGAGCAGTATGTCATTGCATGAATTATATTTATTACATTTTGTAAGTTAAAAGTCCAAATAAAACCTGGATTTTCCCACCCTTGTGTAACAAAGTACATATTAAACCAATGTTATATAGAAGAGTTACACGGCTACATGTTTCAGCCACTATGTGGTAATCCTCGGGCCATTAAAATCCATAAAATTCAAATCGCAATTTAATTGTTTGTATTTTAATGGCCTGAGGATGGTCACTTGTTGGTCAAAACATGTAGTTGTTTAAGTCATCTGTATAACATAATAAATAGTTGTGTTGATGGTGATTGATAACTACCTTGTAATAATTTTACTGTGATTATTCCTCTGTATATATATATATTTTTTTATAATTGGCTTTATGATGGCTTGCAATTCAGTTGAAACCTGTAATGAAATACAAATTCCATTATACCTTAAAAAAGTGTTATGTTAGACTATATGCAATTATGTTTGATTGAAATATACAGAATGGGATGTCTCAAACCAAGATTTGTTATGACTTCTTGCCACAGCATTACTGTACGTGTTGAAATCAGAATCTTTCTGGTCCTCGGTAAGCCTTTCAGATACTGACTTCAGCTGTGTTTCTTTTGACCTCTTCTAGGAAAAGTGTAATGCTTGTAATATTCTTTCATACATGTTACATTATTATGAAATCTTTCTAGTGCCACTTTGGGAAAAAGCTGTGCATCGTTTACCCATATTGAAAGACGTCCAAAATCCAGTGCTGACAAACTCACCAGACAATTTCACTCCTGATGGGCGGTGGATCCTAGGAGAGACACCGGAGGTATTTACTTGGCAAAATTTTAGTACATTAGGCAGTAACACATCCTAGCTACAGTCATCACTATGCATCGGAATATATACTTATGCTTAGAGTGGAGTTGTGTTTGGTTTCTAGGTAACCAATTACTTTGTGTCTGTGGGGATGAATGGTAATCCCCTGCAAGGAGCTGGTGGAATTGGTAAAGCTGTGGCAGAGTGGATTATTGAGGGTGTGCCAACAACAGAGCTAATTCCATTTAGTGTTCAGCGTTTCCTGGATCTGCACAATAATAGACAGTACCTCCTGCAGCGCGTTAGGGAAGTAGTTGGCAGGTACTGTTAAAACTTGGGTGATGCAATTTCATCTCTCATAATGGAAATTAGAATGTAACCTCTAGTATTTTACTTGTATACAGGGTTATTTGAAATGATTGTCGGGGTTTTAACAAATTGTCATACACAATACACTTGCGATAGGAGTATATGTATTTTTTTATTCAATAGAACAACACTCCAAGTTTTTGTTACATACCTTATGGGTGCTCTATATGTGCACCCTTTGTGATTCTACAAACATCAACACGATAATTGAGTTCGTTTCAAACAGTAGCATGTCAGCGGTGATGGTTTCATTGGCAGTTCTGATTCATACCTTCAGTTCTGTGATACTTGCGGGAAGAGGAGGAACATAAACCTGATCCTTGATGTAACCCCATAGAAAGAAATCACATGGGGTTGCATCTGGAGAACAAGGTGGCAGTTGTTAAAACCCCCGACAGTCATTTCGAATTACCCTGTATAATAGTCACTGAAACAAAAATGATACTAATATATATCTGGATGTGCCAACTATAATATGACGTGATGAGGAAACTAAATGTCCTGTTAAAGGAAGAATATCAGAGTTGCTTCAGTAGATTAAAGCAGGTCTGTATGACCAGATTTGAAACCCCTTGCTGCACTTAAATACACATAATTTTTGCATCAAGACACCTTGGTTAAAATTTTTCCCTACAGATAGTAGGAGTTTTCTTTAATAGAAATAAATTGAAGTGGCTATTTTGACCTTTTAGTTTCTCTCCTGTGAAATCAATCCTCATACTTTTTTTTACAGATAACATAAATCCTGTAAATACACAGAAAGGTTGGAAATGAAAAATTACATAAATTTGTAGATTTTTCTGCAACCTAGTTTAAAATATCTTAGTTATTTTTTTCTTATCTTAATAATGTCACCATAAACTGCAAATGTTGAAGAAATGTGGTTCTTTGGTTGGTTGGTTGAAATCAACTGTAGTACTTTTATGCTTATTTCCAATACATATATATATACATATTACTGGCTGTGATACATGCAGAGATGTTCAATTTCAGACACTACTCAATTCTGTATCCACATCAGTGTGAGTACAAGTATGCTCGCAAGTTGCGATGCTCTCCCTTATACAGTGTATTGGAAAAGCGGGGTGCAGTATTTGGGACTAGGATGGCTTATGAGCGACCCTTGTACTTTGATTCAACATACAAAGGCGAGTCCTGTTAGTAGTGTACAAGTTTTTGTGGTTAAGAATCCATAAATTGGTGTGTCCTTTATATATTGATTTCCTGTTCATAGGTGGTGATCCCTTACCTGAGATGCCACCTGGAAGCTTTTATAAACCAAAGTTTTTTGATTTTATGCGTGAAGAATATTTGGCGTGCAGAGAAGGTGTAGGCATTATCGACATGTCTTCATTTTCAAAGATAGAAATTAAGGTAATCCCATAGTATATATAAATTTTCTTTCATGATTTGATGGTTGGGGATACAAGGGAATATCTCATGATGCATGGTATTCTGTATATGTGTTTAAAAGATAAACTAAGCTGTTTATACTGCATTTGTTTGTTGTATCATATTAATAGCATGGAACATCAATGGCATGAATTTAGAAACTTTCTTTTATAAACAAGTTTAAGGATACCCACCAGCACATAGCCCACATAATTATGGGAGAGCAGTTCCACAATATTCCCAGTCATTAAAAAAAGGAATTTGCTATAGGAAAGTATGTTATTTCTTGTGTTACCATTTACACATTTCACTAGATGTCATAATTTCAACCCATCTGAATACAAGCTACAACAATTTTGTGTTTCAGTCAAGTGGCAGTGAAGTAGTAGATTATCTTCAACGGGTGTGTTCAAATGATGTCAACATCCCAGTAGGTGGTATAGTACACACTGGAATGCAGAATGAGCATGGTGGATATGAAAATGATTGCATGATTGTCCGCCAGGAAGATAATTCGTAAGTTGTAACTTCATGGACTTCCATGATTTTTACCAATTCCTTCAATTAAAAGCTTTGCGCCATGACTCTGGGCTTTGGGTTTTTATCCCAAAATTTATAAATTTTAATTCATTATTGTGTATCTGTTCGGACACTGTGTGAAGAACCCATCTGTGACCAAGATACGGTGTCTTTCCTAGCCAGTACAAGTAGAAGATTTTAAATGTATAATCTTTACCACTGTACACTGAGTTTCTACACATGTTCTTTGTGCTTGTTAACTGTAGAGAAAAAATTTACTTTTCGTAAACCAAACTGTTCATAGTCTTAAACTGTACCAAAACCTTTAATTTGATAGCCTAATTTATGATTGAATAATGACATGCATTTTAGCCCATGCATTATCTTGCTGGACTTGTGCACATGTGGACATATGTTTGAGTCTTAATCAAGTAAATTTGCACAAATGCATGATATGTTTGTAGTGCACAGAAAATAAGTACATAAAAAGATATGTAAACAGACATGGATAATACCTTGTACAATGGGAACAAATCAGATAGATCATGTTTTAATCAACAAAAAAAAAAGATTATCCGCAATTAAAGATGCTAGATAATGCAAGGACCAACTGTGCTTCTGATCACTTTTTAGTAAGAGTGAAATATAAACAGAAAATAATGAAAATACAGGGTCATAAATATGAAAAAAGATAGAAATGGAATCAAGAAAAACTGAAGATCCAAGTTCTGCAAAGGAATATAGAAAAGAAATTATAAGGAAAATCGTACATAAGGGAGTAAGTCATCAGGTAGAATAAGAATGGTATAAATGCAACAAAGTATTACAGAGGTAACTGAGGAAATGATTGGTGAAATAAAAAAACAGAGAAATGAAGAATGGTACAATGACGAATATAGCGAGCCTAAAAGAAGGAAGATTGCTGCAAGACAAGCAATGATAAATAGAGATATGAAGAGGAACCCAAAAATTCCTGGAATTGTTAAAAAAATTATTTAAAATATTCGTACAAATTTGAAACTTTAGTCCACTTCAAAGTACTCCCCTGGGACTGGATATAGCGATCCTAGTGTTGCTCCAACTGCGGGAAGCATCGTCTAAAATCTTGAAGCGAAATGCAGTCAAGGGCCACCAATGGATCTTGTTGAACCTATGGAATGTCAGCAAAACGCCTCCCTTTTGGCTAAAAACAAAATAGTGGTTGTGGCCCCTCCCCCCTCCACTTGCCAGACCCCACTCCTTGCAACTTTTTTTTTGTTCCAAGGGATGAATCAGGATTTGAAAGGGAGATGTATTGCTGTTGTTGTGGAGGTTCAGTGAGAATTGCTGGTGGTGGGCCTTGACAGCATTTCCAGTGAAGATTTTAGAAAATGTTTCCAGCAGTGGGAGTGGCGCTGGGATCACTGCCTCCAGTCACAGCGGGGTACTTTGAAGGGGACTAAAGTTTCAAACTTGTACAACTCTTTTACATAAATTTTTTAAACAGTTCTGGGAATTTTTGGTGCCCCTCTCATACAAGAATAAATAAAGGAGAGTATGAAAAAAAGGAAAGAAGCATATAGAATATTTAGAAAGAAAAAAAAGAAGAACAAGGAGAAAAATTGGGGGAAATATGATGACAAATACTGTTAAGGAATATGGGAAGTTTTATATGTATATATACCAAGAATATAACTAAAGAATATCATGCAAGAAATTTAAATGTGTTAGATGAGAATGGACATTTGCTATCTGAAAAGAAAAAAGTGAGAGAGATAGATTGCAGAAATATTTTCAAGGAAAATTAAGTGATAATAAACAGAATTTGATATGGAAGAAGTTGATTTTAATGTGATGAATAAGGAAGTAAGTGAACCAACATATTTGGAAGTCAGATATTTAATATTAAAGTTTAAACACCAAATAGCACCAGGGCTAGATGAAAAAATGACAGAGATTTTACAGAAAGTATGTCCAGCTTGATGGAGGAAGATACATGGTTTAATTAAGATTATATGGAATAAGGAAGAAATACATATAGATTGGCAGATGGGAGTTATATGCCCAATATATAAACAAGGTGATCAGAATAAATGTGAGAGAGACAAAGGGATAAGCTTCTAAGTTGTATACACAAAGTATTATCAAGGATAATAAGTATAACAGACTGACAGAATATGCAAAAAAAAAAGTATCGGTGTTTGACAAAATGTTTTCAGAATAAATAGGGGAACATTTGATAATATACTTATATTGAGACAAATAATAGATAAGGCATATGAGTATAACACACAATTATATGGCTTATAGATTTTAGGCAAGCATTTGATAGTATTTATAGACATAAAATGATAAAAATATTACAGTACAAGGAATGCGCAGTGAAGTTGTAAGATTAATAAGGATGACACTGGAAGAATCTCAAGCAAAATTAGTTACAGAGAACAACATGCCAGAAAGTTTTAATGTTGATGTAGGAGTAAGACAAGGTGATGCATTGTCAGTCATTGTGTTTAATTTAGTACTGGATTATATTATAAAGAAATTCGATATCAGGGAAAATATATTAATTAAAGTGGTGCACATCAATGCATATATAGATAGATAGGAATATCAAAGCCTTGGAAGAAGCATTACAGGAATTAGATAATAGCAGCACAAGAATTAAAATTGACAGTCAGTGAAGAAAAAACAAAGTATGTAGGAGTAAGTATGAAGACACACCATCAGTGTAAGCAGATAGCACTAGTTCTAGTTTTCCTGTTTAGGTTCATAATTAATGATGATAATAGCATATCAGAAGAAATAACACACAGAACTGAGAAAGGAAATAGAGCCTTTTATGCATATCAAGGATTAATGACCTCTAGATTAATTAGCAAATATACTAACGGAAGATTACGTGACAATGATAAGGCCGGTAGTGGCCATTGCATGTGAAACCTGGACATTGTATGGGACATAAATAATTTATGAGTTTTTGAAAGACAGATTTTAAGGAAGAAATTTGAACCCATTCGTTGTGAGGAAGGATGGAGAATTAGAAGTACTAACAAATTGCAGAGGCTAATAAAAGGAGAAGATATTGCTAAATGTATACAAGCCACAAAGAATAAATGGTGGGGACATCTTAACAGAATGGAACATATAAAACTAGTTAAGAAGTTCATGATTGGAACACCACAGGAATAAGAACCAAAGAATAGATGAAGAGATGAAGTAACAAATGATTTAAAGAAGCTAAAACTGAGAAATTGGATCCAGCTTGTTAAAGATAGAAAAAGTCTGGAATGGTCTGGTGCAGAAGACCAAAACCCATGTATCATTGTAGTGTTAGAAGAAGGAGGAGGAGGAGAAGAAAGAGGAGTAAAAGGACAAGAAGAAGAAGGAGAAGAAGAGGATGATGATGATGATAATAATGAAATAACAATCCTTATTAATTATGTTACAGTTTAGAATTATTATTATTACTATTATTTATTTTGTTATTTGGAAGAAATTAATTTTAAGTATGTTTCATCTGTGCTAAATTTCTCACAAACAAACTGAAAGATTTGCATAGCTGCCATGTTTTTAATTATTACAATATTTCACACAGAATTTGTACATACCAAATATCATATGCCTAGATTCTTTAATTATCACCATCAAACTGAAAGGTAAATGCATATTTCATGCTGCCTCCATTTTGTTTTACATTGTTTAAAAAATTAAGATTAATAAAAATGTTTTTTTTTTAAGATCTATGTACAGTACATAATTTTAAGATCCTACACTTTGTGGCACTGTGTCACTCACACTTAATACATTCATGGTTGTTTTACCGGACTCTTAGGAATGTCTCCAGTGGCATAAGATTCTTTGCAAGTCATGCAGACAACACAATACAAAGAGTTTTGTAATTATGGCATTGGGATTGCATTGAATTTTGTTTGTATAATTGAAAATGTGAACTTTAGGGTATAATCTAAGTATAAAAAAATTAAAATATATTTATACAATTAAAAAATGGAAATGACGTAATTTCCGAGACATCCGGGAACCCTACCACAATACTCGCAAGTCACTGTAACCCTTTGATGAATGGTAGTAACTGTGTACCATCAGCTTTAAATTGAAAAAGTGTATTCATGGGTTCATGCGATTCTCAAAATAAATGGTGATTATTTACCGAATTAATGACTGCTCTTCATAATTAAGACATAACTGCTTCTCCATGAATATGGAGTGTGATAATACCATCAGGTATTCTTAGACAAGCCCTTATTATGATGCGGGATAATGAACTTTAGGAACCCAAAGGTTCCTTTTTTAAACATGGTGTGTGCATGCTCCTAAAAAAAAGTCTGATTCCATTTAAAGAAATTAGAATCATGTGAAGTGGTCTTAAAACTTGTTCCTCAAAATATTTGAGGGAGTTTTTTCTGTTTTATTTACTAGAAAAGAGATTGATTGTAAACATACAGTTTTCTGTTTGGACAGAAGGTTAGAAAACCCAAAGGTTTGTTGTTACAAACTTCTGGGCAAGAGTACTAACAGCATAAAATAAGCAGTGGCTAACTTAACCATAATGGTAGAAACATTCCTTTTTTTTTTCATTTTTTTGTGTGCAAAATTTGTAACTTCCAAATTTCAGAAAGTAAAGTTTACTTTTACTTAATTTTTGTTACTCTAATGGCTAATACAGGGTATACTGAAGAATGTGCATGCAGTATGAATTCTTGGACTGTTTGTGACAGTTATCACTTGTGGCTGTTTCAGGCTATTCCTCTTATGCATGTTTGTTAATGTATCAGTTCAATATTGGAGTTCATAGGGAAGTGCCATATTTAGACACATTTGCAGAATTGCCAAAGTGACTATGAACTCCAACGTGTCTGTCTGTCCACTTATGTCCCATGGGACAGATTTTGGTTACATTTTGTACTGGGGAATTTTATTATAAATTTTTTTTAACAAAATTCAGGTTTGGTTAAAATTGGACTGAAATGTCAGGCACTGTACATGAATATGTAAATATTTTTATGATCATCTCTCGCTTATTGCTTCCTGGAATGAGAACTGTTGAGATAAAAGTTGAAGAGGATATTAAAACACACTTTTCATGTACATACAAGCCTCTGTAGTATATATTAGGAAATTTATGATTTCATGGAAATTCTCTCTTACCAGGTTTTAACATGTCCACCCCATCAAAAGTAACATAATGCAAAATTTTGCTATTTTGAAGAGCCATTAATAGTATTGATGTGGTCTTTATTACATCTTGTCTATAGCCTTTGGCTGTAGAAATCATCCCTCCAGTTATTGATATTTTTATGTGTACATGTATGCAGTTTCTTCATGGTGTCTCCAACAAACCAGCAGACTCGTACCTTTGAGTGGATGCAGCGTAACCTTCCTCCTGATCATTCTGTGGGACTCACTGACGTGACATCAATGTATACGGTGATAAATGTTGTTGGACCAAAGTCACGTGATCTGATGTCAGAATTATCAAATTCTGATATGAATCTTCTTCCATTTACTTACAAGAAAGTGAATGTGGGTTATGCATCTGATGTTATGGTAATGTCCTTCACTCATACAGGGGAACCAGGATACTGCCTGTACGTTCCGTCAGAATATGCTCTTCATGTTTATGACCGACTCATGACGGTAAGTTATTACATGAAATCTGAGCTCCTTAAATTTAGATTTAGATTTTCATAAAGATATAGGGGAATATTACAGTCTTTATTTTATAGCATTTCGTGCATCAGTTTATGTTTTCTCAGTAGTACTGGCTGTATATAAACAGAATTCTTGTACCCTTTGTTTATGTAAAGGTTGGCCGTGATTATGGAGCAAGGGATGTAGGTTGCCTTACACAGCGTTTCATGCGCATTGAGAAGTTCATTGCTTTTTGGGCTGAGGAGCTGACAAGTCTCACAACCCCATTTGAGGCTGGTGTAGGATATCGTGTAAAATTAGACAAAGAATACTTCATTGGCAAGTTTGCTCTCCAACGCCAGAAAGAACAAGGAGTCACTCAAAGGCTGGTATTCTTTGTTTTGGAAGATATTGATCCAGATATACATATCTGGCCATGGGGAGGAGAGCCATTATACAGAAATGGCAAATTTGTGGGGACTGTTACATCAGCTGGGTAAGTCAGAAATGTATTAATAAGAAATATTATTTTACATATTCTTCAGCTTAAAAGACTTTATTGTATCTAAACTGTTTAAACAGTATAATTCTTTGTCGGAATATATGAGATGCCACTAAGCACAATGTGCACAAATGATCCCACAATGCTATGAATTATTTGAAGTTTTCCGAAGTTCCCAATACTGTTTGGGTACTATATTTATTGTCATTTAAACTGATATTTACTTTCTCCAGAAAATGTTAAAGTTAAAATTCTGTTGTGTTGCTTTATTTTCTTTACAGATATGGATTTACACTAGACAAGCTGATATGTGTTGGTTATATTCGACACCCTGGCATAGCCAAAGGAGGTTCAAGTGGTTGTCCAATAGTTACAAATGAATTCATCATGGATCGTAATGCACAATATGAAATTGACATTGCTGGTCAACGATTTATGGCTAAACCACACATACATGCACCACATATCCCACATGTCAACATGGATTCTACCACCCATAGATACCGACCTACTGTTGTCAGTCTTAAGGCTGTCTAAACATGCATCTAAGGGGTGTGCAAGTTTTTAGCTTTTTTGCTGTGTTGTGGATGAGGTATGCATCCTTCTGGGATATTGTGCTGCATCACTGATGTTTTGACACATTGTAGTGTCTCATCTTCATGGGTTGAAATGTCCAAGAAGAACACCAGACATGTGACTACATGAATATATAGGGATGGTGTAATTGGTGATTGGCTAATAATAAAGTTAAGTAGCCAGTCAGGGATGGCAGAGAGCAGACGACAGCACAAAGAATAGGAAATAATAGGTGGCGACAGAAACATTTCAGACTTCGAAGCTGAGATATCTGCCTTGCCTTGAACTTTTGGGAATCAAATATCCAGTGACAGAGCATCATATCCCAAACAGCCACCTCATGCACGAAAGAGTTGATATAGCATATCATTGTTGAGTCTTAAATTATAATTCAGAATGTAAATTATACGTTTTGCAGGCTGTAATGCCTCTCAGTGCAGATACTGATATTAGTATTGCAGCCAACTTAATGGTTTCAATTTCACATTGTCACTGTGAGTCGTATTTTTTCATGATCATCAGTACTAGACTGATGAAATTACTAAGCAAACTATGGAGAGTTGAATATTTCATCAGTTCTCGAACATTTACTTGTGTTTTATGAGTGTTTTATAGCGAAACTATGTCCTTTAGGTAATACTGTATTTACTCAAGTACAAGATGATTTTTTTCCCCCTTAAATTTCATGCTTAAATGTGTGGGGTCATCTTAAATTCCCATATGAAGTATAGAACTGGAGCATGCTGACCCAAACCAAGGCCTGCATCACCAAATCGTCTTGTGAGGATGAAAGAGACAATAAAGCATGACTCAAGTTGTTTCAATGTATTTAGATGAAAAAGAAAAACATAATGAAGCATTTATAAATTTGAATTAGGAAAGAACAAACTGTATGCTATTGTAGTACTGCAAAGTCCAGGTACATGTTACCACTCCTGGTTGCACTGTGTTTTGAGTATCAATTACACTGATTGGTAGAAGGGAGTGGTTATTGCCATGAATCTGAGTTGCTGTGCATACAAGCAAAGAATTTCATTTGGGTGGGGTTGAGACACTGTTGGGCTTTATTGTGAAGCTTTGCATCCCAAAGCATTACAGTTTGAATGATTGTTAGTCCTGAAGAAAAGCCTAAAGGTTGGGTGACCAATCAACTTATGAAGGATTGGTTGTTAGTGGTATGGAACAGAAGGCCAGGGGCAGTTCTGAGAAAACAAGGTATGCTGGTCATGGATGTGTTTAAGGGACATCTGACACCAGAAATAGAAGCTAATTACTGGTAGTTCCATGAACACAGACCTTGTGATCGTACCTGGAGGAGTGACCTTACAACTGCAGGTGCTAGATGTTGTGGTGAACAAACCCTTCAAAGACCACCTAAAGCAGCTGTACAGTGAATGGCTCTTGTAAGGGGACCATGCTTTGGCCCCAGCTGGAAGAATCAAGAAACCCAGTGTGACCATTCTTTGTCAGTGGATCATAACAGCATGGCAGTGTATCTCACCAGAAGTGACTGTGAAATGTTTTAAGAAGTGTTGTGTATTCAATGCGTTGGATGGGACTGAAGATGATATGTTGCAGAATGGCAGTGAAGAGGATGGGGATTTTAAGAGTGAGCATGAGGAAGTTGAAGAATATGGAGACAGTCACACTGATTGGTAAAGGTAGATAGAATCTCACATGCTCTGTGTGTTAAGTGTATGAAATTAATAGTAAGACATTTTATCTTAGCAGGTGCTTATTTTGGGGGGACATGTTAGATTTGATTAAATATATTTTCCTTTGATATATGTGTTTTATTTGGGGTCATCTTAGATTAGGGTAAATACGGTATTTACATCCACCTTTGTAACTTGGTAGAGATAGATTAACAGTATTGTGATATTCTCTTAACATGTAGATTGCTTGAGAACTAGTGTGTAGGCTGTTTGATGATGCTGATACAAAGAATGTGAGTTGGTTAGGGAAAGGAAATTTTACAAATTAGGTTTCTTCTCCTCAGAATGAGCTACCTTTTGTCAGGTATTTCTCAATTCTGTAAACCCTTTCTTGCAAAAGCTGCAAAATTTTTTAATATTTATAATCTATGAGCTGATAACGTCAAAATGAAATACAGTCAAAATCAGTTATGATGCGATGAAAGGCATTTAATATTTTGTTTCTTTATAACCTGGGAGTATAATGTTATGGTTGACTGTGATGAATTGATTGGTACCACAGAAAATTTGACTCTGCAGGTGCGGTGTCATATAAACCAAAGTAGTTGTAACCAGGTTCGACTGTATATTTAAGACTTCTTTATACTTTCATGTCTCCAAGCACTAAGCTGTAATTTTTGTGTCTTGAAACTTGTTTAAAAACATAATCCTAATGCAGTGGATGAAATATGAAACAAGCAATATGAAATGCTTAATAAATTTCAAGTTGTATATATTTTTAGGCTTTTAGATAAGTCTTATGTATTCCTCAGTTACACTCAAGTATACATGCAACACATCACCAAAGAAACATACTCTTAGATTTGTTAAAATAAGAGCTTCCTATGTATTTTAAAGTTTATGGAACTGAATATTATCAGTATATGAAAACAAAATTATGAAGTCTTTCATCTGTATTATATACAAAAAAATTGTTCCTACATTGCTGAGGATAGGGACAGGTGGTGAGCACTTGTGACTGTGGTAATGAACTTTGGGGTTCCATAAAATTTGGGGAGTTTCTTGACTAGCTGAAAACCGGTTAGCTTCTCCAGAAGGACCGTGTTCCATGTAATAAGTAAGAAAGTTCCTACTTCACAAACAACACATGCAGTGGACAACTTTTGAAGTTTCATATATGTAAGAAGAGTTGGTATGTGAGCACATTGAAATTTATGCTGTTTTTGCTGATTTTCAGCAAGCTGTTTGACTTACATAATGCATAATGTTTCAGAGAACAGCACGCATGCTGTGTCCACAGAGACACAAGGGGAGGAATATGTTGTGGTCTTTCACTGGTTCTTGGGTTGTGTTTTTGAAACAGTAATGGTGGGCAAAAGACTGAACTATTAACATTTTGGTGAAATAGGCCAATATAAAATTATATGGTGTGTGCATGGCTGGAGTCTAACCAGTAGTCTTGTATTAGTTTAACTGTTAAGTCATTTATCATGGTGAGTTCCTTGATCTTGTCCCTATTCATGATAATGACAGACCAATTTTAATTATGTGAACCGTGCATTGTGAAATATTAGTGTAATAAGAACCAACAGTATGCACTATTTACTTTCAGTTTATTTGACGATTAACCTCTACATGTTTCGAGCAGGTTTACTGCTCATCAACAGGAGGTACTAGTCGGTATATACAGCAGTTGGTATGTATCATGCATTTATGTTTGCTGGCTGCTAGCAGGATTGATCCTGATGATGAGCAGTAAACTGTGCATCCTGTTGGTTCTTATTACACTAATGACAGAGCAATTTGAGCCTTCCTGCCATAATAATAGAAGGTTTATAATTTATTATTATTATTATTATTATTACCAGGCAGTAGGTCTCATTATGTGGGGAAACTGTGCATTATAAGACACAGGACACAGAAGAGTGGAAACATTCGCAACTGAAGTATATTACCGCATGATCCCATCATGCAAGTGGTGTGAGATCATCTGTGCTGTAGGCCGCATGACCACTGAAATCAACTGTCAGAGATGAAGAAATTGCTTCTGAAGCAGTCACCAAAGAAAGTGATACACACACACACAACTACCGCAGTGTTAAATAGAAGCTTCAGATACAAACTTTTTCAGTACTGTCTGTACTGAAATCAGCCAGTATATACTGTCAACCTCTGATATAACACCACTCTCACTTAGTGCTCAAGAAAGTCTGAACAAAATTCCCTGTTATTTTAAAATTGTGAACCCTTGATACAGCATCACTCCCGCTAGCTGCCTTCTGCCAAAGAATGGTAGTGTCATGTTGGAAGGTATGTAAGGAATGTGGATAGTATTGGCTAGGATTTCTGCCTTGTAACATAGCATGGGTCAGCAGCTGCTACCTATGCACAAACATCAATCATCTACACACTACAGAAATCTGTTTTACCTTTTTTGGCAGCCAGTGTGTTTGGGACTGGTGTTTTCATTGACTGAACTTTTAAACTGGTACTGATCTCATAACCCCAGCTTCATTTTGCCTCCTGTTTGCCCCGCTTTTTCACCTGCATATTTCAAATTAGCAGTCCTAGACTTTATAGATGACGGCCTGGAAAATGTTATGCTTAGGGAGACCAAGTTCCTTTAGCTTCCCAGCAGGATATGGCCAAACAGTTTTCCTCATTATGGGATGGCCCTTCAGTTGACTGTTTTGGCAATATTTAATGAAAAGAATAAGTGGCAAAATCTATAGAATGTTAATATAAAAAAGGTGAAAAGTGCAACACTGGAGAATATGTTAGTTAAATGCTCAAAATTGTACCGCAACAAATGAGCTTACTAAGAAAGGGCATAGCTGATTTGCAAGTTATGTACATTGCTACTACACAAAATGTTCTTATATTATCAGTATATTTTTATCATGTTAAGTAACTTTTATCATTTAAAAACATTACAGGATTGTTATACATCATCACCCTCCATAGAATGCCATAGATCATGGAAAACAAACAGTGGCACTGTATTGGAGGTTTGACTTTATACTGTTTTGCAGCAGATCATGCATTAATGTTAATATTGTCCATCATTATGGTTTTACAGAAATATTTTGATAGACAGATTATGCAGCAACAGAGGTTGTGACACCCAGTATTAATAAATATATCTAAAGCGTGTGTAATGCAGTAAATGAATAGAGACATTTCTCCATATTATGTAGCAGATAAGGTACAGATATCATATAAAGCTTGCCCATATTGGATACTATTGTATCTGGTTATTTTAATTAATATTAAGTAATGTTTATGGCAAACCATGGTTTATTCTGCAAATTTTTTTCCATTCATTTAAATAGGTCATTAGTAGCAGATTTTATTAAATAATTCAGTAACTAATAGAATAATTCAATAATAAATATCTCTCAGTCTGATGTGCTTTGCATCTCATGCATGTTGCATATTTTGGTCCTTCATGTAGAACAGAAAATGTCTTCACTTATGCCTCCCTCATGACTGCCAGCTTGACAGCAATCCTGGAAAATCTGGTAAAATGTATCGAGACACTCCATGTATGCCTTTTTTTTTTCCTCATGGCAGTATCAGACTGTATCTTTGGCAGCTGAAATGACCAGAAAGAATCTTAATTTGATTCATACCATTGTCATATTAATAACAAAGAGGAAAAAATATGTCTGTCACGACTAAGCTTTTTATTATATTACATAATAAAAAATCTTTTGTTGAGATAAAAGTCTTTCTTTTTATGACCAGAAGGAAATTTGTTTTTCCCATCTGAATTCTTTAAAATGTGAATTACAGTCACATTTTTTAACAGACGAGTAAATGAATTTATGACTTTAGAGTGACCTCACAAGCACTATAAGCAGTGTTTAGTTTGGTTATGTTAACTGTACACTTGTTTAATGTTATGTGGAAATGTGCAGACAGGAGTAAAGCTTTGTGTTTTTTGGTTTAGAATGTTCAACTTGCATAGTACATGTTGAAGATCATACTTTGTATGTACACTTTGTAAATATATTACATACATTACTGAAATTTGTAGTAACAGATTCTTAACTTGACACTGTTTGCCATCAGTTCCAAAAGTGTCACAGAAGTGTCATGCAACTTGTTATTTTACACAGAGAAATTAGAGAAGATGATGTATATCACCAGTTCCTTCTATTAAAACAAGAAATTAGCCTATGGTTCCATTATATCTGAGTAAAACAACTGTGGAGCCAATTACTGTACTACTTAATTTTCAAACAATTATGTATTACATCATGTACATACTTGATTGCATTTCATTTCTAACATTGTATGAGCATATAGTCAGTGCTGTAGAAAGGAATGTGCATGTTTGTAATAGTTTGTTCAGAATTGTTATGTTAATCTTGGTTTGTGGCACCACTTAGTCAAAGTAACTATATATTTCATATGAGTTCATTGTGGTAACCAGATCTCACACCTTATGACACTTTATTATGTATATCATTTTTTGTTAGTCTTCTTGGCTAATGTTGTGTTTCTTATGTTGTATTATGTTTGGTTAAAATTATGTAAATTTATCTTTTTAAAACTATTTTTTTTATTATAACTTCCCTTGCAGTTTAATCTGTGGTGTGGTTAACACTAGTCTATCCCCACCAATTCATATTATTTTAAAGCCTTGGTTTTTAACAACCACGCAGTGATGCTTGTGTAAGCGTAGTGTGTCACAACGTGAAATGATCCCTGTGTGACGCACAGATGATGGTTTTTAAGGACACGGGATAACTTGAGCTGCCGATGATAATATGGTTGCGCTATGAATCATCGGGTTTGTTGCTGTAGGTAGTCACTGTGTAGTTGTTGAAGAACGAACATGGAGGTGCTCATACCTGCCATAATACTTGAAGACGAGGAAGATGAAGATGTGCAATGGACATTTTGAAGAAAAGAAAAGATGAAGGATACTACTCTGCTTTGATAGGAAGGTATTTGCTGGACAGTGAGATGAAATTCAGGGAATTTTTTCCAGAGTTTTGAGGGACAATTTCCATTTAATCTTGACAGAAATAAAAGAAGACATAAGAACTTGAAGCTGCAATCAATGGCAGACACCGATTTCAGCTGAACAAAAACTGTGTCTTATGCTGAGGTACGTAGGCAAACAAGCAACAATATTTAACATAGTTTTATTAATTATACTTATACAATCAGTAATAACCATAACCCAAAAACGTAAATATACCAATCACTTGAACTTGAACTCATCAGCAAAGCTGGAAGTGAGGGGTCAAATTCATCATTTGCACTGCTTTTCTCTCCCTTTCCATTCTGAGGAGATGGTGTTGGTTCTGAAGGAGACACGTGGCTACTTGAATCAGTTGTTGGGCTTGGAGAGGACAACATTTGAGGAGATAACTGGCAGGGTGCTGGCAGAACATTACCGTGACACGAATAACAGGGTACTTGGAAATTAAATGAAGAAGAAGAAAAATTGTGCAAAGGAAAACCCGAACCTCTTGCCTGGTTTTACTCATGTAGAGCTTTTGCTTCCATTTGTGCAACCAGCTGACAAATTTTCCCTCTTGTTTCTGTAATTATACTGGGATGGAACTGCGTAAGAGTTTGTGCCATACTTTTGAAGAATGTAAAACAGGATTATGATATTTTGCTGCTTGTTTTTTCTGCCATTCTTTTACGAATTTGCAGTCATTCCTCACGGCCATGGAAAATGTCTGCCAGAGGTTTTATCTTTCTGGCTACAACTTTGTCTTTTCTTTTCTTATCCTTCACTGCGATTGCTTTCGTTTTGCAGATTCTGCCTCAAACTGCAATAATCGCAGGATTAATGTTCTTTAAGTGATGCACTTACACCATCATATTCAACCACTTCTTCAACAACTTCATCGTTACTGTTTCCCTGTCCCTCTTCATTTATTGAACCATGATCAAAACTGTTGTTGTTGCTTGTGGACAGCTGTGTCTCATCTTTGTCTATAGTACATCGTGACCTGAAGCAACATAAGTCATTGAAATAATTAACGTTCTCACCAAATACGGAAGTAAATATAATTTGCTTTATAAATTACCATCTGTCCTGCAGGCAGCTATCCAAAAATTTCAGATATTTGTTGTATTTTGATTTTACTGGTGCAGCACATCCTGTCATTTTCTTATTTTTTTTTATATGAGTCCCATATGGTTCACTGTGTTTTGCACTCATCAGCTCTAAAGAGTGAAAGAAAATACCTAAGTGCCGCGAAGTCCTCTTTTTTCAAAGGCATTATTATTAATGTTATTACAAATATTTTTATTACTAGTCCTGACTATTGGGACACCTGGCTACTGGGGAGTCGTACAGATCTATAGCCTTTTTAGTTTCAAATCCACCACAGCTGGACAAGTGTTATTATTCGACATACTCTCAATGCAGTCTGTGAAAGACTACAAAAAGTGGCTATTCCAGAACCTAATGAGGAAACACTAAAGCAAACGGCAGATGGATATTACAGAAGATGGCACTTCCCTCATTGCTGTGGCTCAATCGATGGAAAACAAATAAGAATAATTTGCCCAGGTAACTCTGGGTCACGTTATTTCAACTACAAGGACTTCTGTCGTTATGCTTGCTCTGGTTGATCTTAACTACAAATTCTTGGCAGCTGATGTTGGTTCTTATGGAACAGAGGGAGTTGCTGGGATATTTGCTAAGTCACCTCTTGGGATTAATGTTTCAAGAGCTATTAAATTCCTGCCACAAGGACCTCTTCCAGGATCACAGACAGTTTTACCTTGTGTAATTTTGGGAGACAAGGCTTTTCAAGCTGACAACTGCACTGATGAGACCATATCCTCATGACCAAGCAAAAGCAGATACAGACAAGGTTATCTACAGCTACCGACATTGTCTTGCTAGAAGAACATGTGAAAATGCCTTCGGTATTGTGCCAGTACTTCAGGATCTTTTTTACACCTGTAGCGGTGGATCTGGACACTACTGTCCGTATCGTTACGGCGGCTTGCATAGTTTATAATTTCTTAAGAGACGAACGCTCTTTATCTTCTTGTGATGAGACACCATCCGTTGTCATGGACCTTCCACGTAACATACAGCCATTGCGCAGAAGAAAAGGAAATGCTGACTTTGAAGCATATAATGTCATGAACCAATTTCGAAAGTATTTCTGTAGTCGGGAAGGGCAAGTGGCTTGGCAGTTAGCTCATGTAGAAAAAGGTTAATTAAAAAAAAAAAAAAAAGTAAAAACTTTAACTAGTGTAAACATTACTAGTGTGAACTATAGTTTGCTTTTGTGTGTTGCTAATATTTTGAATGTTAAAACAATATAGAAACTACAAAATATTATACATTGAACTTACCATCACATTCCAGAGCTGTCGCGATGCTTTTCCAAGCGTTATCCTTGGCAATCTTATCCTTGTACGACTTCTTGCTTAGGTCATGTATCACGGGAAAGCTGCGTACATAATCTATTAATTTTTCATCAAATTCCTCCTTGCAGCTCATGGTATACAAAAACACAACTGCCGAGAACAAGCAACAATTCTTACTGCCTGTTGTCATGCAGAAGTCAAGGATCAGATGCCGCAACCGCAGTGTCACGGCGGGACACTCATGAGCACGACCCTTAAAAACCAGCTCCCTTCATAACCACAGCTCTGCATGCCATATCACGCTTACGTGTCACTGCATGGTCGTTAAAAACAAAGGCTTAAGTCTGGGTTTACTTCCTCCTTTCATTGTCACATGTCTATAGTATAATGGTACATGACTGTTAGGCTTATCACTGCAAAAGGGAATAAACAATGAATTCATTGGTGGCTTTGTCCATACACGTTTAGAAAGGATAAGTTACCAGCAGCCTAGTTCTTGGATATGAGTAATGGTTTAATAAAATGCCCCAGTATTTTACCATTATTGAGCCACCTTACTTCCATATATATTATGTACTAAAAAAAAGTTATTGAAAGACCTGTGACACATTGCTGCTGCTTGTGCTTACAATTTTTGTCGTTTGCAACACGTTTGAAGGGAAGAACTTTAGCAGAAAGAACATCTAGGTGTAAAACACAGTGATACAAGATAAATTTAGGAAATGATTCATCAATCTTGTGGTGCAGTAAGAATCCATTTTTGCTGCCAATCATAGCTGGAGCCCAATCAGTAGTAATCAGAGAAAATTTATTTACTGGCAAATCTGTGGCAGAAATAAAACCTAGTGCTTAGTCAATGCCTTCTCCTGTCCTTCCTTTCAATGGCAGAACTATCAGCATTTCCTCAGGCCATGTATTCTTGGGAAACCATTTTATTCGTAACTGTGTCTGATATAGTCATGGATTCATCTATTTGAAGTGCATACAAAGAACATCTTGAAGGTTCTACACATATATATATATATATATTTTGAACTCTTCTTCTAACCATGGGACCAGGTTAGTGTAGTTGGTATAGCTACTTGCTACAGTTTGGATGGTCCAGGGCTCAATTCCCAGTGGGGATCAGACCAGCCATGGGGCCTATATAGCCTCGTCCAATGGGTACTGGGGCTCTTCCTGGGGGGTAAAGAAGCCAGGGTATCACACCAACTACCCACTCTATCTAGTGGTGAGGTTATGACAGAACAGAGTTAAACTGTACACTCTCTCTGTACCCTCATGGCATGTTATAGGGTGAACTTTACATTTACATGCTTTTAACCACATTGGCTGGCAAATGCGAACTATTCATGGCACACAGTCATTTATTTGAAATGACTTTTTTCTTTTTGGTTAGAACATGGTGACTGGTAGGTTTTTCCTGTTTTTTAATCATAAATTGTGAAGCTAATTTCATGCTTTAAGTCACTAACCTTATTATTCCTCATGTTCACTAAGAGAAACATAATTTTGGTCAAAAGAACTGTCATTTATTTGAAAATGCCTTTCATTGTTGTATTTTAAATCATACAACTGCTGTTACTGAAGATACAAACTCCATTCCATTTGACTTCAATACAAGAGTATTTTTCTTTCACTCAAGTTGGATGTTACGAACACATGGCTTCTTACTTCATCCAGGTCTGTTCATTTTAATGGCAAGTTAAAATATCACAATTGCAAACAGAACACAATCACACATGAAAATCAACATGTGCAACACTTCTACTTCCTCTGACTTACTAATTCATCAGTAGAATGGCAGCACATAGGCAGTTATGGGGAGGGTTATGCAGGACAGCTGAATCATCAGTAAATTCTCAATGCTACAGGCACAACTCATAGCTGTGACATTACTTTAAAATGCGATGGATGTCTTGATTTTTTAAATATAATTATGGTGGAGAGCAAAGGCCAGATAGTTGCACATGCACCTGTATGTGCAAGTTTGGTGACTCCTGATGTACATCTTACATTCTGGACATAAACCATCTAAACTACAGTAAAATTTTAGGATAAAGATCACAAAAAAAAACATACAAACAGGACAATACATGTAACAGCATCATTTTCACCAAAGTCTATTAAAAGGGAGTTTGCTTCAAATAAACAACATACAAAGTTCCAGAGGTTTATTTTATACAATACAAAGCATTATTTTCAAACCAAATGCAGCAATGTGGTCAGTTTACTTCTTTTTCTTGCCTTCTTTGCCAGACTTTGGCACAACATCAGGATTTTCTGCTGCATCCTTCAGTCGCTTGGCTCTTATTCCAATTAATCGGGCATCAGTACGAGCCTATGCAAACAACATTGAAACATCAGAAGACAAAGCACACATATACTGTGTATGGGGTAGCATATAAATGAAACATACCTCCAAGAAAACAACAAATACAGACTTCAGTATAGTACATTCTTGACAACAGGTAGTACACCAGCATATGACATTACACCCGACTCCCTACTACACAAGAGTTGGCACCCTCTAGCATCAACAGTGTACTATATGTGACAATTCCTATAACAACAATGGAAATAGTAACAGACTTCACACAGAATTAAATTTCAACTAAGCTGGAGGGAGAGAAACCTTACAATTTGAAGTACACTTTCCAAACATGTTATTTTTACAATTCTACACCTTTTTTTGCCTTCCTGTCCATTAATGACAAAAACCCATCGCATGCTCCGAACTTAGCCACATATTTTCTTGTGTGTTATGTTAAATATTCACCATACAAAATGATGATCTGATTTAAGGCTAAGTTCTTTGTCAGATCTGTAATCTCAGGTCATGAACGAACATTATGAATAACACACAGTTTTCTGAGACACTAAAACATACTGGCAACCACAATAATGCTTGACAAATACAAATAAGTACTGAGAATGGCCTTTAAATCTTGATACAGTATTCATATTAAGTAAACACTGTATCAAACTCCTAGCACAAATCCCAAACAGCAAATTTTATTAAAAATGGCTGGTAGTTTCCAAATTGAACACAGGAACACAACCTCTCAATTACCTGTATGCCCACTACAAATGACCCATCACAACTAAGCTTTTAGAAGAAGGTACAAGGGAAGACCACTGAAGAGACTTCTGGATGTGTGAGACCAGAATGGGTCAACAAGTGGTCCAACTCCACGATAGCTAGATGATGATTTATCACTTATTATTAAACACCTGTCTTTTAGAAAGAAGTGACCCTCTTGATTCATTGCTATATTAATCAGTTTAGGAACAGTGATGCTAATAGGGTTTCAAGAAACAACACTTGTAAAGTATTCCCAAGACACAATTCTAATGTGAGAACATTTTGCAAAGGCAAATGTCCCTGTGCATGCCTGGAAGGCATACAAGGCAGGCATATGTACAGCTCTATTCATTCTTAACGTCTGCACTAGATGGGGGTGATCAACCTTGCTCCAGCTGCTTGTACTCCAGTACTCTGGGGCCCAGAGCCTACCTGGATGTTCTGAAGAAAAAAAAGCTCTTTCCCCTGCCATGAAATAATCCACAGACCACACAGCCCATAACCATGTCACTGTACTGATTATACTATCTTGGATCCTTGAAATGTATACCTGAGATAAAAACTACCCCAGAGCAGAATGCTGAGCAATTTAAGAGTTCACTGCCCATATGCCAATTAACTTCAAATTTAATATGCTGTTAACAGAAATTACACAACCTATTTATTCTACCTAAATAACCACACTCCCTCACCATATTCAAGTTTTACTTTCAGTGACCTACTGTACTTTACCAAACTGCTATACCTTACTAAAAGCAAAATGTCATTACATGTGGATATACTCAGAACACAAAGTTTAGATTTACATTAATACAGAAATGAATGTGATGTTTAGTAACATTATTTTTCACTTTGTATTTAACTTTCATCTGTCTCAAAACATTCCTTTCTTGAACATGCTACTCATCACATAACGTCTTGTTCAATTACACTGATTGACATAAATTTCCACCCCAAAATAATTTTGACATATTTTCATTGGGAATAGGTTCACAAACTCGAGTGTGTAAATAAAATGTTTACGCCATCCTCTGTTTGGATGATACCAATTGATACCTTATTTAATTAGTCGCTGTGACAAATTGTTGCTCAAATATTGTTGGCATGATCAAATGTCTGTGATAAAGTTTTGCAGTTACAGACCCATACCTCAAAACCTCAGTCTGATTCCACCCTTCATCCTGAATGTTGTACAAGTGCAAAAGACAATTTCCCTGTGCGTTTCAAAAGTATTTTTCTTGTGTGCAACATGTCACATTCTTGTCAAAATAACCTGAAGAGCTTCTGCCACATTTGCAGCGAAGTGGTATTGAAATCACAAAGGAAGCCATTGTCCAAACTCATGAGAAGAATTATGAACTGTATTTTGGGCTGTAAGATCAGGGATCAAGATATGGCTTGAGTGCTGAGAATTTGCTGCAGGTCATGTTTAACCTTTTGATGCCTAATGTCAACTATAGTGGTCGTACCGCACCGCAAACCTCTAAAGTTGCATTTTATATATTTATTCAACAAATATAGGTACTGAATATTTTAAAAGTGACATATACTCTCTGTTTTTTCTCTTCAAAATGCAGTTTGTTTCATAATTCTAACGTATTTGGTTCCTGTATTATTCACATTTTATATACAGGTGTGCTAAAATTAAAAAAATAATTCCGGCGCCAAAAGGTTAAGGACTTTGGCAGACTGGTTCAAAGAAACCCACAAATCAATATATTTTTCTGTTCTAATGTTGTGGCATGAGCCTCAAGACCACTCAAACGACTGCTCTTTTTGCACGACCAAGATCACTAGTTTCTCCTGATTTTCCAATATCTTACTATACCCTCTGCTTTAAGACCCGTTTTGCATGATGATTCAATACCAGTGCCCAAGACACTGAAATTTTATTCTGTTGACTCAGATTCAGAATCAGAATACGCGTCACCAGAAGGCACAGGAACTGGCGAGAATGCAGACCCAGACTTTTCAACACTTGATACTTCAGAGTCACACCTTATTGCTCAGGCAGAATTAAACAATTCAGTTCAGGATTCGGACCTCTCCAAAACAAAGACTCGGCTCTTTGGATCACCGCTTTAGATGTGGAACCTTCTTGAAAGAAGTGTAATAATATCATTTTATAGGAAGAGACTGTCAAACACAGGGATGTATTACTCATTGGATGGGGATCTAGTGTACTGCAATAACAACCAAGAAGTAATGGAAGAACTGCAACTTGAACACACCCCTGAGAAATGGAGGTTACTCACTAATTCACCAAAGGTTAGTTCGATGGCAGTGTTACTCCACTATGGAAATATGTTCCCTTCTATCCCACTGGCTCACACAATTCACAATAAAGAAATGTATGAGAACCTTCAGGTTTTGCTGCAAAAAAATATGCTATGAAGAACATCAGTGGAATATATGTGCTGACCTGAAAGTCACAGCAATACTAAGCTGCAAGGTGGATACACTAAATTCTGCTGCCGTTTATGTGAAAGGGACAGCCAAGGGAGAGACTGCCACTACAGAATAAAAAAATGGCCACTCTGTTCAGAAGTAACACCAGGTCAGAAGAAAGTGCCACATTCTGCTTTAATGGATAAGTCAAATATCTGTTTACCACAGCATATCATGCTTGGATTGAAAAAAATATTAGTGAAGCGATGGATAAAGAAATTGAAGGGTTTCCCTATTTAAGGCAAAAATTTCCCAAAATAAGTGAGGCTAAGATGAAAGAAGGAATTTTCATTGGTCCACAAATAAATAAACTAATGGAAGACCATGACTTCCATACAAAATTAATTGCTACTGAAAGAAGAAACCTTCTAGGCAATGAAAAAGTGGAAAATTAAGGTTAAATTTTGTAGGACCTAATTTCATCATACAGTGCTACAGGGTGTAGCATGTCACTGAACCTTCATTTTATGCATTCCCATTTTGACTTTTCCCCTGAAAACATGGCAAAAGGTTCCACCAGAACATTTCCCAAATGGAAAAGAGGTACAGTGGATAATGAGTCCAAATATGTTGGCTTACTACTTCTGGAGTCTTACAATGGAGACATCAACTGGTGAATAAAACAGGCAAAAGAATACAGAGTGTTTAATGATGAATTTTTTTTTGTAGTTAGGAAACCATATAAAGAGACACTGTTAATTTTCTGACACTGTATACTCAAATTAAAAACCAATATAGTACTGTTTTATTACAAACATAAATTTTTAATTTAATTCATTCTCCTTAACACTGGCGGGTGATAGGGCAATTTGGCTGTCATATTCGGATTCACCAATGTCAAAACTATAAAAATCACACTGGATTTTAACATGGAGTGATAATTTATTTTTTGCCAACCAATGTTGTTATATGTGGACCATGTTCTAACTAATGGTATAACACAATTGCCAATGTATGTATAACACAGCACTGTGGCGCATTTGCATAACCAAAGTTTCCATGCAAACACATTGTGTTGCATATTAATGAGCAACATGCCACTGTAAACAATATAAAAACACTGAGCGGTGCCAAGAAAATGTCTAACTATGTGTTCCCTTTTTACTGCTGAGCCACTTGACAGTGTCAGCAATATAAAACCAGGAAGTGTTGCCAAGTATATGCTGAATTGGGCTCCCTTTACACTGCCGTTGAACTACAAAATATTCTGTACTACTGTAAGCAATATAAATGTACTAGGTCTCTGTGTAAAATGAATGATATTGGTCCAAGTTTAACCAAATTTGGATTTTCTTGACAGACTTTCAAAGTTTCAAGCATCAAATTTTACACGAATCTGTTCAGTAGGAGCCGCATCAAAACATGTGAGTGGACGGACACACTGAAGTCAGTAAGTGCTCTTTGCAACTTATACAAACAGTTATAATAGAATTAGTAATACTTGACCCTTCCCATCTCAAGAAATGGAACTGAATTTCATTTAAGTCCAGTCAATTTTCAATGGTTAAAATTTAAAATATGAAGTGCTTTTTCACTCAACAGGACAGTACAATAGAAACAGTTATGCCTGTTATCCAGCATTATCTGCAAAAGCTAAAACAAGAACGCAAATGTTCGAAAGGTAGCAGAATATAATGCACACAACATGAAGGCAGAAACATGCTTGTAGAATATCAGAAATAACATGCAAGGAAAAATGTCAAGTGTATATTTTACGTGACGAGTAGGATTAAGTTCACACTTTAGTCACCAAGTAACTCACTTTGCGTAGTGTTGCAAAGGCTGAGAATTTCTTCTCCTCTGCTGTCACTTTACGGGCCTTAGACTTGACACCAGGTTGTTTAATCGGCATCACTGTTGTTTTCAATTGTGTTGCTACTTTTATCTCTTCCTCCTGAAAATATTATTCAATACATCAACAATACCGACAATTACAGCCATATAATGATCCAATGTCATGCTGTAACAAAATTTTTACTCACTGTAGCCTCTCCCTTCTTCAGTTTCCTGTTCGGATGTATGGGGAAGAGGATCAATTTGGATCTGTATTCTTTCAGGCGCTGTACATTCTGTTGTAAAGACTCCACAGACTTGTTACGACGCCGGTGATCAACAGCTATACCGATTGATCGTGCAAAGCCAGCATTCAGCCCTGCTCCCTGATTAAGACAAAGTTGAATATGTACAAAATAATGCACACTACACTTCTAGTCATCAACGCAAATTTAAAACAAACCTTAATTTCATCCAGTGTGAATCCTCTTCCTGCGCGCAACTTTCTGTGGTACCGAACAGTTGGGCATCTCACTATCGGACGCAAAGGCCCAGCTGCTGGCCTAGGAGCAATGGCACGGGCTTTCTTAATTCTCGTTTGCCTCCTCCTGTATTTTCTGGCAGGTTGATTAAACCAAGTCTTCACAAATCGCTGCCAATCTTTATGGAAATGCCCATTAGGGATCATATTATTTCCTTTGGGCGCCATTCTGGCACTGAAACGTAAGCAATAATAATGTATAGGTTATGGAACCGACCGAGCATATCACCAATCACACCGTAACCTGTGAAGTTCAAATACTAATGAACTACGTAAAATATAATAATGTAACACACAAGTATATTTTAGAATTAATGTATTATACATGTCTTACAGGATGGTAAATATAAAAACGGATTCAGTGCAGCATCAACCTCAACTCCCCTATCAAGCACGAGGCTGGAACCATGGATCAGAGTAAAGTTAAGCAAGTGATTGATAATCCGTGGCAACGAGGCTACAAGTGCTGCCATCTATGAACTGGAGTATTTAGGTTTCTGTGACCGTGCATCGTGAGCAAATTGTGAAATGAGAGAGAAAACCAACAAGATGCAACAGATGTTTATTTTTAACAATATCTCAACATGTTTCGGGCATCATTATGCC
>Ga0131853_10003593_pt1 | contig 27815 bp, 29 predicted proteins | sample TergutLab28metaG_FD_92764 | JGI IMG/M metagenome (GOLD analysis project Ga0131853, IMG submission 92764) | Labiotermes labralis P1 segment gut microbial communities from Petit-Saut dam, French Guiana - Lab288 P1 (version 2) (version 2) | ecosystem: Host-associated > Arthropoda: Insects >...
TAAGAAGGTACGTGGATTGCGCAGATTTAGTGTAATCAGCGTGGAAAATGATTGCGACCTTTGTTTGCAGGACAGTAGATCTTTCCATGGCGAAAAGTGCATGAAGTTTAGTTTTGAGCTATAAGCAGTTACAAAAATAATGACCACTGGCTGAGCCGGTGGTCATTATCATGAACATCTTAATAAACATAACTCTACTCTTCTGGATAGTCGGGTATGCCAAACCAACCGAGAGGACTTCTTGTTGACATGTCCATCATCGGCGCGGCGGCTATCAAGCAGGTGCACAGGCTGAGAAACATGTTGCTGTTTTCTGGCTTTTGCATACAGCATCATTACCTTTCTTAATCAGTAGTGGTAATTACTATCATACAATATGCTATATTATTTGCTAAGAATTGTCAAGTGTTATTTTTATTGAATATGTATATCTATTGTATAATTCTAATTGACGAAGCATTAGAGACGGCAGATCAATAGTAAATATTACAAATATAAACGAACTCATAACCCTCACGGATAAGCTGCGAATGATTTTTGAGGATCATTCGCTAAAAACTAAGAAGGTACGTGGATTGCGCAGATTCAGTGTAATCAGCGCGGAAAATGATTGCGGCCTTTGTTTGCGGGACAGTAAATCTTTCCATGGCGAAAAGTACATGAAGTTTAGTTTTGAGCTATAGCAGCCGCAAAAACCATGACCACCGGCTTGAGCCGGTGGTCATGGTTTTAAATGTCTAAGCATAATCCTGTTCATCTGGATAGTCGGGTTCACCCCACGAGCTAATAGGACTTCTTGTTGTCATGTCCATCATCGGCGCGGCGGCTATCAAGCAGGTGCACAGGCTGAGAAACATGTTGCTGTTTTCTGGCTTTTGCATACAGCATCATTACCTTTCCTATTATTATATGGTAATTACTTATCATACAATATGCTACAATATTTGCTAAGAATTGTCAAGTGTTATTTTTATTGAATATGTCTATCTATTGTATAGTTCTAATTGACGAAGCATTAGAGACGGTGGATAAGGAAAGAAGCGATTTGAAAATTGCTCTGACGAATGATAGGGATGGCAGATCAGTAATAAATATTACAAATATAAACGAACTCATAACCCTCACGGATACGCTGCGTATGGTTTTTGAGGATTATTCGCTAAAAACTAAGAAGATACGTGGATTGCGCAGATTTAGTGTAATCAGCGTGGAAAATGATTGCGGCCTTTGTTTGCAGGACAGTAGATATTTCCATGGCGAAAAGTGCATGAAGTTTAGTTTTGAGCTATAGCAGACGCAAAAAACCATGACCACCGGCTTTAGCCGGTGGTCATGGTTTTAAATGTCTAAGCATAATCCTGTTCATCTGGATAGTCGGGTTCACTCCATGTAGTGACAACACTTCTTGTTGTCATGTCCATCATCGGCGCGGCGGCTATCAAGCAGGTGCACAGGCTGAGAAACATGTTACTGCTCCTTGGTTCTTGCATGCAGCATCATCTTCCCGATTATTAATTGGGCGCTTTGAATAAAAAGCATCCATGTTACGATTGATACGTAGGGGTTGTCCCTTGTGGTAAGCAGAAAGGCTGAGTAAGCCAGCAGGATCACGGTTGAGACAACCTTGAAAATGAAGTTGCTCTTGGCCGAGTGCGCGGCGTTGCGCTTACTGACCGGGGACAGGGCGATGTTAAGAAGTATCGTTGCAACCAGCAGGGATTCCATCGCGAATGTATTGCTGATATCGGGCAATACAAGAATTACCGCCGCAAGGATCGCAAACGAAAGGACAAAGCAGTACCTGTACTTCTTAAAATGCAAGCCGCCGGAAAACGGGCGAATGCTCATCAATACGCCCATAGCGACCGCGAACTCGGTAAGCCTGCCTATGGCCGCGAAGAAAGCAGCGTAGACGGAAAGCTGCACCACCAGCAGGTAAATCACTTCCAGCATAAACCGCAGCTTTGCCGAATCGTACCGGCTTAGCTCCATGTTAGCTTCTGCGTAGCCCACCATTTTACCAACCACAAAGTTCAAGCAAACTATACCCCCTATTTCCAATTCATACTATATACTACAATATTCGCTATTATTTGTCAATACTTTTATTACTATTTTTTGTTATTTTTTTACGTCTCCCTGTTTGCGCGTATAGCCATGATAATTGACAGTGCAAGCTGCTTTTCTTTTTCTGTGAAGTTTTTCAGGGTCGCTATTATTAATGTTTCCGTGTGGCCTGTATCCTCTATGACGGGTTTCTCACTTCTAAAGAAGAAATTCACATCAACGCCAAACGCGTTGACGATACGAATTAAATTATCGAACGACAAAGCCAGTGACGATTTATGGCTTTCTATCTTCGCCCACGAGTTGCTGTCCTTCATCCCGACTAAGTCCGTAGCCTGTTCCTGTGTTAGATTTCTTGATTTTCGCAATGCTTTGACGCGGTTTTTAATTACACCTTTATCAAAAATAAACGTATCCTTGTTGTTCATATAATCACGCCTTTTCAATCAATATTAGCGTGATCTTATCAGTTTATTAATTGCTTTTCATTCATATTTTTTTATGAATAAAAATGATTATTTTGTATTGATCTTCAACCCGTAACGTGCTATTATGGTAAAGTAGCTTTGAATATTGACATTTATTTCTAAAATTCGCCATTATCCGGGAAAACCTAAATAATGAGGAAGGTCTCAATGGGGACAAGTAAAGTTGATAACGATAGATTCAAAGGTAAGCGACTGCTGGTTGTTGACGATATGGAAGTCAACCGGAAAATGTTGTTAATCCTTCTGAAAGATAGCGGATTGATTATTGATTGCGCCAGGAACGGCAAAGAGGCGATTGATATCATAACCGCGAACCACGAGGAATACGACATGGTCTTCATGGACATAAAAATGCCGCAGATGGGCAGGATGGAGGCCGCGCGCCTCATACGGGCCCTACCCCCTCGCAGCCGCGGCAAGCTGCCTATAGTCGCGATGGTCGCAAATTTTAGGGATGATATAGACGCTTACATCGCGGCAGGAATGGACGACCATATCAGGAAGCCTTTCGGCTCTGACAAATTACTGGAAATATTACACAAATTTCTAAATAATGACTGATGGAGGGTTATAATGAATTTCATTTCAAAAATGAAGGTGCAAAAAAAGATATTGCTGTCCTTTGCGGTGGCGCTGACGCTGTTTTCAGCCGTCTTCATATATATAATTTATAACTACCATAGAACCGGTAATTCCTATGACAGCGAGATAGTTTACGCGGTTACGACCTTGAACCTTATCGCGAGCGCCCGTGACGAATATGCTAATATCGGCTTGCTAAGCCGCGAGTTTTTTATGCGTCTGGGAGACGGCGCTTTTTTCGACGAAGCCGAAAACAGGCTAAACGAAACAATAGAGAATGTGCTTGGATGTATTGACACTATCGAAGCAAACGCGGCGGCGCATGATAAATTAGTGTATAAAGCCCCGGGCATTGAGGTTCTGAGAAGCAGCCTAGCGGAGTATCGACAAATATTCATGACATTGATTAACTCAGGCAGAATCGGGGATATGAACGCGTTTCAGAGTATCTTTCTGAACATTATACAGACTCCCGCACATGTTGAATTTTTGGAAGCATTTGAAAACATGTTTTACGCCGCAAGCGAAAACCTTGTGACAGCAAGCGAAGGCTACGGCCAAAACACCATCAGGATTATTGTCATCTCGATAATCTCCCTTGTAGTAACAGGAATTATTTGCGTTCTGATTAGCGTTCTTCTTTCAAAACAAATCAAAAATTCCCTTAACACGCTTACGCGCTCGGCGGAAATGATAGCCGCAGGCGATTTAAGCGTGGACTTGTCAAACAATAGAACGGATGAGTTTTCACAGCTTCAAAACACATTCGCCGAACAGCAGATGTTGTCAGGCAACTAGTTATGGATTTGTCCGCTGTCAACCATGAGTTTAACGAGCTTGGCAATACGCGTTACAGAATGAACAGTGATAAGTATCAAAACTCTTTCAAGGAAATGGCTGACGGCGTCAACAACATGCTGGAACAGCAGGTTAACGTTGTGATGGGTACAATCGACATATTAAATAAAATAAACGACGGTGAATTTGACGCGAAAATTGATGATTTGCCGGGAGATATGATTATTCTGACGCAAACGGTGCGTGAAGTTATCGCTCAGCTAAAGGAAGCTCACTGCTCGATGGTATATATCGCCGAAAACGCTACCGAAGGAATACTTGACGTGAAAGTAGACCCGTCAAAATTCAAAGGCGTCTGGTCTGAACTCATCAAGGCTCTAAACAATTTGTTATCGGCAATCGAGGAACCTCTCGCGTCTATTGAAGTATCTCTGCTTGAGACAAGCGAGGGAAATTTTGAACTGTCACAATTGAACAGGAAGTTTAAGGGCATTTTTGAAAGTTTAAGAAAAGGCGTTCATGACACCGAGGTATCGACCCTCGGATATATCGAAGATATCACATATGTGCTGGAGCACATGGCTCAGGGCGATTTGACGGTATCAATCGAACGGGACTTTCTAGGTTCATATGCGCCGATAAAAACTGCGTTGACCACTATTATTAATTCTTTGAACGATACCTTGTCGGACATTCATGGGGCAGTTGAACAAGTGGCTTCGGGAGCGGATCAAATATCAACCAGCGCCATGCACCTTGCGGAAGGGCTACAAGGCAGACCGCTTCCATTGAAGAACTAAGCAGTTCTATCACCCTTATCCATGATAAGGCTACAAAAGCAAGTGATAACGCCATATCGGCGAGAGAAAGCGCGGCGCGCTCCAACGAATGTGTCGCTCAAGGCACGGAATCCATTAAATCAATGACAGACACCATGAATAAAATTAAAACCTCCAGCGAAAGCATTTCAAAGATAATCGATGTCATTACCAGCATTGCTTTCCAGACAAACCTGCTTGCGCTCAACGCTTCCGTTGAAGCCGCCCGAGCGGGTGAACACGGCAAAGGTTTTTCCGTTGTGGCCGACGAAGTGCGTTCGCTGGCAGGGAGAAGCCAGGGATCAGCCTCTGAAACAGCGACGATAATTGAAGAAGACGGCAGAATTGTTGAAGAAAGTCTAAAAATTTCAAATGATGTCGCAACGTCATTTGAGGTTATCGCTAATAACATAGGCGAAATTGCAGGCCTGATTGCGCAAATCGCCGATATTTCCAGCGAGCAGTTGGATTCTATTTCTAACATCAACATAAGTGTTGACGAGATAACCCGTGTAGTTACCGATAATTCGGCGACAGCGCAGGAATCCGCTTCGGCTTCAGGAATTGAACTCCCAAGCCGAACTGCTAAGGCAAAAAGTCTCATTTTTCAGGCTTCAAAAATAGCGATGGTTGTTTAGCCCGCCTCTTCACATATGTGAGAAGAGGCGGGCTTTTGTATCATTTTTTTCCTGCCCTTATCTTGAGATATGAGAAAATTTGATCCCTGTGCTGAACGACATGAATAACTACAAGCAGCAAGCCTAATCTGGCGTATACTCCATGAATTCTTCCAAAAACCGCCATACTTTCTATTCCCCCAAGAAAAGAGCCTATGGCAAGGAAGCCCGCAGCTATTGAGATAATCCAAGCCGCTAATAACAGCACGTCTACGGCATATTTCAATTTCAGCGCCTGCGTTAACTTTCCCGCCAGGCAAGACTTCGTTACGGCTCGCAGCCATTTCCGTTGTATGAAGACATGAATGGCGAAAAGTAACGCGCAGACAGTTCCTACGGAAAAGTGAAACGTGGCGTCGCCCTCCCATCTTATAAATGAGAGGATAAGGAACACCGTCATTAATACGTCAACCGTTATCTTGGTATTTCTGCTATTCATCAAGTACCTCTTAAAACGCGGGAACGACGTTTCCTCCGTACTGCTCAAGTATAAACTCGCGCACCTTTTCAGAAGTCAGCCATCTTCCCAGTATTTCGATTGCGGGGTCGTTTGCGTTTTCGGGACGTACCGCCAGGACGTTGGCATATGGCGAGTCGGGCCTTTCTCGCGCGATAGCGTCGGTCGAGGGGTCCAGGCCGGCTTGCAGCGCGAAATTGGTGTTGATGATGGAGAGGTCGGTATCTCCGAATGTGTGCGGCAGCATCGAGGCTTGTATCTCGCGGATATCAAGGTCGAGCGGATTTGCGGCGACGTCGAATATCGTAGCCAGTCTGTCGCCGGTGTCGGCCAGTTCCAGCAGACCAAGGGATTCCAGCAGCAGCAGGGCGCGCGCGCCGTTGGTCGGGTCGTCGGGGATCGCGATGGACATTCCGGGCGCTATCTCGTCCGGGTGGTTAAGTTCTTGTGAGTACAGGCCGATTGGCTCGATGTGTACCCTTACCGTGTATACGATCTCGTTGCCGGTGTTCATTACGAACGCGTTGAGGAACGGAACGTGCTGAAAATAGTTGGCGTCGAGGCTGCCGTCAGCAAGAGCCGGGTTTACAAGCGCGAAGTCGCCGAACTCCTGGATATCCAGCAGGACGCCTTCGGCGGCCAGGTCTTCGCGGATATGCTCAAGTATCTCCGCGTGGGGAACGGATGTCGCGCCGATGCGGATTGTTACATAGTCGGAATCCGCCGCCGTTCCGCCGCCGGACGCGCACGCCGCGAGCAGCAGGCCGGACGCAAGAACCGTGGTTACAAGACGTGTAAGTTTTCTCATAATATCAATCCTTTCAAGTATAGACCTGCCTGGGAATCCCGTGATGCCGAATTTGCGGGGTTCCCGCAGGTCTTATGTACTGCCGCTACCTCTTGTCAAGGCGCTTGGCTATAAAATCTCCGGTATACTGTACGATCTGTACAAGTATGACCAGGATGATTATTGTATAGATCAGGATATCCGTCTGATGGCGGTCGAAACCGAAGCGCTTGGCCGCGTCGCCCAGGCCGCCGCCGCCGATCAAGCCGGACAGCGCGGATAAGCCGACAAGGTTTATTATTGTAATTGTGCAGTTCATCACGAGCCCTTGAGCCGTCTCGGGGATGATTACCTTGAAGAATGTCTGAGACACGGTAGCGCCGGAGCTTATGGCGGCCTCCAGCACGCCCCTTGGCAAATCGTTGAATGTGGCCTCGGTCAGGCGGGCCACAAATGGGATAGCCGCGATGGTCAGCGGAACTACGGCCGCCTGCGTTCCGATGCTTGTGCCGACAATGATGCGTGCAAGCGGGAACACGGCGAAGACCACCACAATAAACGGCAGCGAGCGGAACGTGTTGACGATAAAGCCCAGCACTCCGTTGATTACGCGCAGAGCCGCAAGCCCGGAGCCTTCGCGCGCCACAAAGCTCTCCAGCAGACCGCCGCGTGACGTTATGTAAATGATCGTGCCCAGCAATGTCCCGATGGTAATGGCCAAAAGGCTCGAGAAACCTACCATGTAGAGCGTCTGCTCGGTAGCGGGGATGAGCACCCGGCGCAGGTGTTCGATATACTCAGGGTTGGTGAAGTCAACTTCCAGCCTGTTCAATGTTCAGCACCTCCGTTATGATATTGTGTTCGTCCAGATATGCCAGGGCGGATTGCACGGCGGACTCGCCGCCGTCAAGCTTTATCACCAGACAGCCGATAAGTGTTTGGCTGATCTCCTGTATGTTGCCGGACAGGATCGATACGGTAACCCCAAAGCGCTTCACACACTCGCTCATGAAGGGGTCAGGCGTTGTTTCACCTACAAATGTGGCCTTTATCAACAGCCCGCCGGATAACAGCGCGTTCTTGTACGCGGGGTTTGTCAGTTCAGTGTCGACTATCTTAAAGAAGCGGCGGGCCGTGTCGGTCTTAGGATAGGCGCAGACATCCACTACCGACCCCATTTCGATAACCTCTCCGTCCTCCAGGATAGCCACGCGTGAGCACACCTGCTTGATGACCTCCATCTCGTGGGTGATTATCACAAAGGTAATTCCCAACTGGCGGTTGATCTGCTTTATGAGCTGCATTATGGATTCCGTGGTAGTGGGGTCAAGCGCGGACGTAGCCTCGTCACAGATAACAATCGACGGCTCGGCGGCCAGCGCCCGGGCAATGCCCACCCGCTGCTTCTGTCCGCCTGAAAGCCGCGCCGGATATGAGTTGCGCTTGTCTTCGAGCCCCACAAGCTCAAGCAGCTTGCTCACCTGTGATTGTATGTACGCCCTGGGCTTCTTGGCGACCTTCAGCGGAAAGGCTATGTTTTCATACACAGTGGAGTTCATCAGCAGGTTGAAGTGCTGGAACACCAGCCCAAGCTTACGCCGGTAAAAGCGCAGCTGCTCACCGCGCAACGTGCTAAGGTCAACGCCATTGACAAGCACCTTGCCGCTTGTAATTGGCTCCAGACTTGCAAGACATCGCACAAGAGACGATTTGCCGGCGCCGCTTTGCCCAATAAAGCCGAATATCTCGCCTTCTTCTATGTTGATATTAATGTCTTTTAGGGCATGTATCTCGCTGCCGCCAACCGTGTATGTCTTGGACAAATGCTTTATCTCGATAAGCGTGTCGCGTTCAGACATTTCTTCACCTTCTTCAAATTATATTTACAACAAAAAAGCCCCCGCCGCCAAAAATCCTGACGAGGATCTTCGGGCGAAAGCCGCTATGGACAAGTGTGTTTACAAGCGCACAATACCGCCAAAGAACGCTCTATCATAAGAGCGCTTCTTCCACACACGGTTTCCTTACGCATAAATACACAATTGATCCGGCTTTCATCGCACCGAAATATCCCCGACATTGACACATTCGGGTTTGCTTGCGCATTCGATATTGTTGATGCATCCAAGCCGACAAGTTCATAATCAATTATCCTCTTCGCGAAATTTAACCGACGCTGATGTGTATGATAATACGGTTATGTGATTATAACGAAGCGGCACCCCTTTTGTCAACCTCTTTCCGAAAAAACCTTCCACAAAAAATCCGTCGCTCCGCGCGGAAATGCCGTCACTTTTACAGGCGCAGCGGCAAACGCAGTAATGATGGAGTATCCTCACAACAAAATCCAATGTTAGCCAAAAGTAATTCACTTGTAATGGCTCTGTAACAATTATTGTATATAATATCAATTAGTAAGTAATCTCGTATTTAGTATTGAAATGAGGGCTTCCAGTGAAAAAGGCCATTACAAAATACATCGTATCGTTTCTTACGGTTGCAGCCTTGGTGGTAACGCCTGTGACGGGTACGCAGCTTTCCGGCGCAGAGCTTCTTGTGCGTTTCGACGCTCTCTTCGCGGTTGCCCAGACGGGCGTCGTTCATGCGCCGACGAGCTTGCAGGAATATCCATACGAACTTGACATAATCGTAATCATAGAAGAGGACATCATAATCGTAGAAGAGGGCGACGTCTACGAAGAATCCCTTTACGGCGACGAACATCCCGAATCGGAATATCCCGAATATGAAGATCACAGCGAGTTCAATGAAGAATTCGTTACCGTTCACGTCTTTGATGAGCCTGCTCCCCCCGCCGCAATGCCGGTGCCGTCCGTAGAAGGCTTCACGGTTACATCGGGCATCAACCGCCGCAGCGAAAGCACATTTGAAGCCGCCCGCACAATCGTCGGAACAGCGCCGCGCGGCGCAATTATCCGCATAGAAGTTTACGGCTATGACGAATCCTCCGATTCATTCTATATGGTATCAGGGACCGCCCTGACAGTAGGCGCGTCCGGCAATTTCAGCAGCGCCCAGCAGCTCAACCTTGGACGTAACTTTATACGTATCAAGGCCATGTATCACGACGCCCATTCGGATACTTCGTTCGTCTCTATCGAAACAGTGCAGCTTAACCGTCTGCCGGATGAGGTCAGGAATCAGCTCGAAAGAGGGCTTCTTCTGCCATGACGCCCACCCGCGCACTGCTTACGCTGACACGCGTGATCTTCAGCAAGAATATTTTCATTCTCTTCCTCATAATATCAGCCGCATACCTCACGGGGCTACTATGGTTTGAGCGAATTTCCTCAAACCGTAGTTTTTTTTACACACTGGCCGAAGCCATGACGCCCACCCCAGCCATGCCCATTGGTTTCGAGCTGCCCTTTGTCGAGCCGATGCGCATTGTCACCGGATTTGCCAACATGTCCTATTCCGTCGACTATCTTACCGAAGCCCCGGCGTCGTCTCATACCGCCCTTGCCGCCCTGAGGTCGGCGTATTTGTCGGCCTCCTACAGCCACACCTCTGATCTTTATTGGCCGGATATACTTGCGTCCGTGTCATACATCCTCGACTATTCTTTTCGTGTGCCGCATGATCTCGTGGCCGGGGCATGGGGCGTCCGCGACAGCGCTATAACCCGTCACGTCAACGGCTTCAACTCTATCGTCATATCCCCCGGCATTACCAGCGCCGACGGAATAAGCATCACCTTTGTGGATTCGCCCGCCGGACAAGCGCACCATTTCCGCCTGGACGACGACCCGTTCCGAGCTTCACTGCGCTCCGAGATAACCGCAGCCCAAGGTCAGGACACCGACATACTCTTCAGCGCGTCGAGCGAGGTCGCGTCTCACATGTTCGAGGGCAACGCCTTCATCCCGATTTTTAGCGGCGACGCCTATACCTACGCGCCTCTGCGCGCCACAAATCCGTACGCCAATGCCAGCGGCGATGTACTCATGTCAAGCCTGCTGCCGCGCGTCTCAGCCTTCTTTGAAACCCCCGCGGCAATCACAAGCAAGGTCAACCCCGGCGTGTTTATCTTCTCCGACCAGCATACGGTCGTCCGCTTCTCGTCCTACAATATACTGGAATACTCCAATTACCACACAAGCCGCCAGACCCGCTCTCTTACACTCGGCGAGGCATACGGTCTCGCACGGACATTCATAAGTTCCGACGCCCAAGTCGCCGGCCGGACATTCCTAGAGGAATTTCTTGAGGACGACGGCACATTCGTATTCCTCTTCGGCCTGGCCGCGTACAACTTTCCCATCATAACACCCACGTCCCTACGGTATTTGCATGACCTCCATACACCCATCGAAGTCACCGTCCGCGGCGGCTCCGTCACAAACTACCGTAAATGGGCTCTGAATTTCGAGCGTACAAACCTTGAGAGCACCGCAACGCTCGGTTTTTTTGGCGCATACGACAACCTTCTGGACGCCCGCGCCTACTCCGGCGCTCCAACTCCCTACATCAACAACGCAATCCTGGCGTTTTACCCCTCCCTATACAACCTCGACGAAGTCACCCTGGTCTGGGATCTGCAATTTGACGGAATAAGCTATATCGAGCCCACCCATATTTACGACCCTTAGGAGGAACTATGAGGACAATCATTCCGGCAGTCTTATTGTTGCTCGTCATGACTCAGGCTTCATGCGGCTCGTCAGACAATGTAGACACGCACTTGTCGGAAGATGAAGGAACATATCTATCCATAGATTTTGAGCCCCTCGCTCTTTCATTCCAGCGTATTGGCTTTGTAAGCGCTGCCCAAGTGTATGACAGGCAATACTTTTTCCCAACAGATAATTATGCCGCTAACCTATCCCTTCTTTCCGACTGGGAGCGCATTATCGGCAAAATTGATGATCTTATCTGTTTCACAGCCGTTCCCTTAGAAATATTCCTCTACAAAGACGAAGCGGAACATGAACAATTTAACAACGGACGCAATATTTTCATCAATCAACACGACTTTTACAGCTTTGGCCGCCTGGTTCATCGATTAAGCGGAGAGTTGTTACCCATGTGGCTTTCCGCCGGATTGGAAGCCGCGGCAAGGTCTTATTTCGACATGAACATACCTGAGTTTGACGGCAACCCCTTAACCGGTTTCGGTGACATATACTTTACGCCTATGTCATGGGGAAGCCGGGATCATGCACAGGCAATAGGCACAGCTTACCTATTTGTGATGCATCTTATTGAGATCGGCCGACTGTCGGATCTGGCTGGTCTTTACCTAGGGCAAGAAACGTCTCTCGCCAACGAAATGGTAATGGGTCGGTTCTACGAATTCGCCGGCAAGCCTATGGACACAACGTTTAGCGTACATTTTCACGGGAATGTATTTTTTCATGCCTCGGCAGCCCAAAATGTAGCATACGACTACAGAATATCCACAGCAACGGATTTTGGAAATTATCATTTTCTGTTCACTCCGCAAACCGATGACCTTGATATACAGTCAATCCTGGAATACGTACATTATTTTGACGACTCGGTACGGTTCGTAGAGGACTTTTTCGCGGAGTTTGCGGAATTTGATTTCAGGCCCGTTGATACATTCATCATATACAGCGGACATTCGATCGCACCGGTGGATGCGCATCTGCACGACGGGTGGATCAGGATGTTCAATTTCAGCTCTCACACGCCGTCGGTTTTTGTACACGAAATCACACATTTCCTGTCATTTTGGTCGCAGAATAACGGCCTTGGCCCGTTTGAACTTGAAGAGGGCTTAGCGATGTCATTAATGAGCTATCACGATATTTACGACAGATGGGCTCATGGCCTCAGCTACAGATGGCATAGGGAAAATGAGTTTTCGTATACCGGATCTTCGTATATACAGGCGCTGCATGACATATTCAAGGATGCCGACATAGCTGAAGCTGTATGGAATCTTTTGATGGCAGACTTTGATTCGATAGGAATATCGCATATGTACGCTTATTTCTGGCTTCATTACAGGGATTATGAAGCTCAGGCGCGCATGGTCGGCGCATATCCCCCGAAAGCTTTATAGCCGAAATCCGAACCCATCCGACAGCCGGCTCCTTTGTCCTTTATCTGATAGAGAATTACGGTTTTGAACATTATATGCAAGTTCATCTTGGCAGGGACAGCTTTGAAAATGTCTACGGAGTTCCAATTAATGAAATGGTTGCACAGTCGAGAATATTTTTAAATGAATTTATTCACGAATTAAGCCGGAAAGCCATTTCTTGAGAGAGGTATACAATGCAGTATGACACTATCGCAGCAATTTCTACTCCGGCGGGCAGCGGCGGCATAGGCATTGTCCGTATCAGCGGCGCTGACTCCCTGACTATACTTTCAAGGCTGTTCCGCGCCGGACGCGCGGTCGAGGATATCGCAAGCCACACAATCACATACGGTACAATCGTACACAACGGCCGCCCCATCGACGAGGTTCTTGTCAGTGTGATGCGTGCGCCGCGCACATATACCCGCGAGGACGTCGTGGAGATAAACTGCCACGGCGGAATCCTGCCCATATCGCAAGTGCTCCGCGCCGTGCTGGAATGCGGCGCGCGCCACGCCGAGCCCGGCGAGTTCACAAAGCGCGCCTTTCTGAACGGCCGCATAGGGCTATCTCAAGCCGAAGCCGTGATCGACGTCATAAACGCCAGGACGTCTATGGCGCTGAGCGTGGCCGGGTCTCAGCTTCGCGGCTCACTTGCCCGGCGGCTTGAGTCCGTATCCGACGAGCTCGTCGAAATGCTGGCGCGTATCGAGGTCTCGATAGACTACCCGGAGCACGACGAAGCCGAAGTAAACCTCCGCCACATATCCTCCGCCTCCGCAAAACTGGCCGACAGCCTGCGAGAGCTGGCCGACAGCTTCGAGTCCGGCCGGAACCTGCGCGAAGGCGTTCGCACGCTCATACTTGGCCGCCCAAACGTGGGCAAGAGTTCCCTTCTGAACCACCTGTTGCAGCATGACCGCGCCATTGTCACGGACATTCCCGGCACAACGCGCGACCTCCTCAGCGAAAACGTAAACATCGGCGGCGTGCCCCTTGTCGTAACGGACACGGCAGGCTATCGCCAAACAAACGACCCGATTGAACGTATCGGGGTTGATCGAAGCCTGGAGCAGCTTCCGGCGGCTCAGCTCGTCCTGCTGATGCTGGACGGCTCCCGAGACTTCTCCCCGGAGGACAAAGAACTTATCGCCCGCACATCCGGCAAACCCTTGATCGTAATCATAAACAAGGCTGATCTTACATCCTGCTTTGACGACTCGCTTCTCATTACATTCTGCGCCGGGCTTGCTCCCGCCGCCGTCATCCGCGTATCTCTCAAAACCGGACAGGGCATGGACGCTCTGCACAAACAAATCTTCGACATGTTCAACATGGGAGAAATCGACGCCGACAACGCCGTAATCATAACAAATCTTCGTCACGAACAGGCGCTGCGCGCGGCCATATCCTCACTGGAAAACGCCTCGGCAGCCTGTGACAACGGCCTCCCCGAAGACATCGCAGCCATAGAGCTGATGTCCGCCGCTTCCTCCATCGGCGAAATCACCGGCCGTACCCTCTCCGAAGACATCGTCGACCGGATATTCAGCGAATTCTGCCTGGGAAAATGATCTGCCACGCTGCAGAATCCATGATCCGCATTTGTTTTTCTATTTTTTACCAATATATTTCAAAATTCCAGCAATGTAACGCTTGAATGAGTGTAGATTTATAGCCTTCTTAATACAGGTTTATGATGCACATTGTACCCGGCTACGACCAACGTCGATGTAATCAACAACAAGCGCCTCTAATAAATGGACGCTTTACAATTTATGGGCAAATTAAACTATATTTGCATTAGTGATTTTTAGAAATACTCTTGATAAAATCGTGCCTGGATGATATAATATTTAGTATGTATTCATAGATCATTTGTGAACAATCGGGGGTGAGCTTGTGCTGACAAGCATCTATTACTACCGCTACTATCGCCCATACATGCTGCGCACGCTCGAACCTACGGGCGCAGTTTCTCCAAAACGTTCGCAGATCGCTCAAAAGCCTGAAATTGAACCGAATTCTACATTCCTGCTTAACAAGTCGCTAAAGGTGGATGTCATCGCACATGCCCGCCAGACCAGCGCTTCCATAAACGGCGTCAAGAACGGCGCGCGTCGGGTTTCCGCGTCAATGGAGGGCTTCAACCAGCTTGCCTATTCCCATGGGCTGCCTATAGCGCGGGAAGACGTAAGCGATGAACTGACAGCCTTCACCAACTCGTTCAATCGATCCGTTGAGTTCATGTCCGGCCAGGCGCACAGCCACAGCCTACGTGACTTCGCCGACGACCTCGCCGTCCGGGTTCTCGACAGCCGGCGAGAGCTTGAATTTGTCGACATTTTCACCCAGGACGGTCGTTCGCTTACATTCTCAGAAGCGGATTTCCTGCAAAAAGATCAGGATACCCTCAACGTCGCTTTTGGTCAAAGTATCAATACATTTCTGCGTACCTACAAGGAGTCCACCGCGATGCTTAATATGCCCCTGACCGAGCACATGAATTTTCAGAATCTGAACTATTTCTACAACTATCGTATGGGCACTCTTGTGGACGAAACATTCAAGCTAATCGAATCCGGCCTAATCATCAACAAAAAGCTGTAATTAAGCCGCTTGACAATGTCAATAACTCCGCCGATCTTTGTCATAAGGCGGAGTTTATTTATGACAGGAGCCACTTGCAATGAACTGGGACAGAGCCAAGACAATGCTGATAATCTGCCTGCTGGGCCTAAACGCCTTCCTTGCCGCGATGTACTTTGTGTACGAAGACGATTACGTCACGTCATCCGAGGACATAGAGGTCGTCATTGATATCCTGTCCGCAAACGGTATACTTTTGGATCAATTGTATGTGGATGTGCCCAGGCGCTACGAGCCTGTGGATCAAATCGTGCTTCAGCCCGCAGAATACAGCACCGCACAACTGCTTGAAGCATTCTTCACGGACACGTCGGGCATCAGCCAGACATTTGAGTTCGGGAACACCATCTTCACATCACCAGAAGGTACGCTCACCATTATGCGGCATATCGTCCGCTTCGAGCCTTCGCAGCATGTACCCGGCGTGATGGGCGCTGCGCTTGAAGGCGACCCGATATTCCCGTTAACATCGCCTCCGCCGCTGTTCGAGCGCTTTGTGCGCGACAACGCACACCTTTTCCCGAATTTCGAGTTTGACGTAATTCACCGGGAAAACGGCTATGATTACGTGATCGAGTTTCGCCAAAATCACATGGGATACACGATATTGTCCAACATGCTCCGCTTTACAGTCGGGCCTTACGGCGTAACAGAAGTGCTGTACGTCTACTATCCGCCCGTCGAGTTCGTGGGCGTCGTTCAGCCAATAATATCGGCGCCCCAGGCGCTTTTCATGTTCAAGCTCGGCAATGCCCACATCGACAAACCCATAACCGTCACGCGCATTGATCTTGTTCAGAACCTGGTGTTCTCGGCGGACGGTTCAGGACGCATTACAACCGCTCCGTACTACCGCGTATTCAGCGACCGGGGCGAGCCAATGCTTATCAACGCAATCACAGGAGATATCCAATGATCCCCTACTATTTCGATAACAGCAGCACTACGCTGGTAAAACCGCCAAGCGTGGCCGAAGGCGTGGCATACGCCATACACAATTTTGCCAACGCAGGGCGGGCGTTCTATGACAACGCCATGGCAGCCGGACGCGAAATATATTACACGCGCGCCAAGATCGCCAAACTGATAGGGATCGACGATCCGTTTAACGTAGCGTTCACGTCGTCATTCACGGACGGGCTTAACCTTTTGACGGCAAGCCTGCTTGAAGACGGCGCGTCCGTTATAACGACGCGTTCCGAGCACAACTCCGTACTGCGTCCGCTGTATCTCAAAAAATGCGCCGTCTCGTACCTAGACTGCGACTCCGACGGGCGCGTACGTCCCGAAAACTTTAATTCAACAAACTTCCGGGCGCACGCCGCTTCCGGCACGCGCTTCATGTTTCTGAACCACGCTTCCAATGTCACCGGCGCGGTCTCCGACGCGCAAAGCTTCCGAAAGCTCTGCAATGATGCCGGGATCGCCCTTATCCTGGATGTATCGCAGACGTTCGGGCATATTCCTGTTGACGCGGACTGCGCCGACATATTTGTGTTCACAGGCCACAAGGGTCTCTTCGGGCCGCAAGGTACCGGCGGTATAATCATAAACGGAAGCTTTGACCTTCGCGTGGCGCGTACCGGCGGCACGGGCGACCATAGCTTTGAACCTCTCCAGCCCATGACCATGCCCGATGTGTTCGAGGCCGGCACTCACAACACTCCCGGCATTTACGGACTGGGAAAGGGCGTGGACTTCATTACGGAAACGGGAATCGACAACATCCGCCGTAAGGAGTCCGATCTGACCCTCCTATTCATCGATGAGTTACGCGGCATCCCGGGCATCAGGCTGTACGGCGGCGTCGATTCGACCGACCCCGGCGAACGCGTCCCCGTAGTCTCTTTGAATATCGGCAATATCTCCTCCGCCGAACTGTCTCTGTATCTCTGGGAGAAATACGAAATATCCACACGTCCCGGAGTACACTGCGCCCCGCTGCTGCACAAACACCTTGGCACAGCGGAGCAGGGAGCCGTACGTTTCTCGTTCTCATACTTCAACACCGACGACGAGATACGTTACGCCGCCAACGCATTAAGACAAGCCTCACGCGAATTTGGCTTCACAAAAGGAGACTAAATATTATGGGAAGAATGCTTTGGATTGAACCCCTGTGGCTTTTCGGCATAGGCTTTAATATCCTCAATATCATATTAATAATCCTCATTATCTACATTATTGTTACTTTGGCTAAAGTGTTGCGCAAGCTGGACAAAGCTCTAGATATCTGGCTGCGCAGGAACAAAGACGACTAGGGGCATCAAGTGTGGTACATTATACAGACCTTGTTTATCATATTGGGGATAACCGCCGCAGTGTTGTGGATCGCGCTGTACATTTATAATTCAAACTCCAAAAAGCGCGCCGCGCGACCTGCGTCCGGTTCAAGCTCATATACGGCTTATGAGGCGAAGGTTTTGAAAATAACAAGGCCGCCGACAAGCGTCAGCGGCTTTGTGTCATTCTACGTAGAGTGCAGTTATGTCAGGGATAGTCGGGAGCATATCCTGGAAAGCAGGCTAATCAGTGTTATGCGAAGACCCTTTTCAAATCCGTCGCCGGATATCGAGTGCGGCGTAACTGTCTTTGTCAACGAAGCCGACCCCTCCGACTACCATGTCGAAGTCAGAACAAGAATGAGATAGGAGACACGCATGGCATACATCATCGCCTTTGAAGGCATAGACGGCACGGGCAAGGGCACGCAGGCGCGGCTCTTGTATGAACGCCTGATCGCGCTTGGCAAACGCTGCCTGGAGCTGTCCTTCCCCGACTATGACAGCTTTCTCGGGCGTGAGATCGGCGAGCTGCTCTCAGGCAAACACGAAAACACGGCCGCCACGCTTGACCCCAAGTCAATGGCGCTGTGGTTCGCCGCCGAACGCTTCCGTACATTTCGCGGTATTGACCGCCGCGACTACGACTTCATCGTTCTCAACCGCTACGTACTTTCCAACGTGGCCTATCAGTCACTTCGAGTCGAACCCGGCGAAAGAGCATCGTTTTCGCAATGGGTTCTCGAACTGGAGCACGACCAGTTCGGGCTGCCCCGCCCCGACGTTTGCTTCGTGTTCGATGTGGACGAGAGCCTGTCCTCAGCCAACGTATCGCAAAAGGGCTATCGCGGCTACACAGGAGACGCGCCGGACGTTTATGAAAGCTCAAGCACAACCCAAACGGGAGCGCGCCAAGCCTATCGCGAATTGGCGCGGCAGCTTGACGGGTCAATACTCGTCGAATGTATGGACGCCGGCGGCATAATGCGCCCCGCTCATGAAATCGCCGAATTCGTCTTCGACAAGCTTATAGCTAGTTTCCATCTGTCGCCTTAAAAACATCTTCTATTATTTCACCGACCAAGGACTTGTCCTGCTCCATGCCCGGCTCTGAATTTATCATCACTATCACACCATGCCGCTTTTTATAATATGCGCGCAATTTGCACTGCATACCAACTCCCCAGCCTTGAGAAAAGAAATAAGGTTCTCCATCTTCGTCACTTTTCAGGAAGACGCCCATGCCCACATTTTCACTGCAACCATACGGCGTCAGCATAAGTTTTGCGGTTTCCCGGTTCAGAATTGTACTATCCATGCCATGATAAGACTTTATTATATCAATGACTATTTGAGCAAGCTCATTTGTCGTCGTCCATAGCGCCGCACCCTCTATATTTGGGTAGCACGCTCTAATATCCTCTACTATTTCTCCGTTGCTGTCGTGACCGACAGCGCAGTCGGACAAAGAAATTCCATCGTATGAATCCCTGCCTAACTCCCAAAAGAATGTCCTTTTCAACCCAAGAGAGTCAAACACAATCCTCTTAGCAATTTGCGGGATAGTTTCACCAAAAACATCCTCCAATAATTGGCTTATTACACAGTAACCGGCATCGGAATACTCGCAATCCGTTTCAGGTACAAACTTTGCGTGAACTTCTTCGGGATTGTAATGACTTACCCCTTTCAAAATATCAATAGCCCGAGGAATGACTTCGCCGCGTTTATATGGGCTAAAGCTGCCCTCACAATCATAAAGCCCCGCCTGGTGCGACAGCAAATTCGCTAATGTAATTTTCTTCTCGCGAGTAAAGTCACTATCAGGAAATTTCCATGATGTCAGGTATTCGTTTACATCCCTATACAAATCTAACGCCCCGTCTTGCGCCAGCCGCAACACGCATAATGAAGTAATCATCTTACTGATTGAACAGGCGTGGAATATTGAGCTTTCGTTTACGGCTTTGTCCGTTCCCTTCTCAAGTGTTCCAAAATGCTTACCCCATCCAATTTCCCCGTTTGCGAAATAAGTTACGCTCACTCCCGCAACATTAAAGTGATTCATTCTTTCGAGTATGTTCATTTGCCTACCCCCTGAAGCTGCTTCAACTCAACGCCGCTTCTCATAGTTTTATACCTCAAACAGCGCCTTCGCGAAGTCCTGCGCCGCAAACGGCTCCAGATCACCTATGCCTTCACCAATACCGATAAAGCGTACGGGCAGCCCAAGTTCCTGCTTTATCGCGACCACTATCCCGCCCTTTGCCGTGCCGTCGAGCTTTGTGAGGATTATACCGCTGACATTCGCGACCTCCTTGAACATCCTTGCCTGCGCAAGAGCGTTCTGGCCGGTTGTGGCGTCCAATACGAGCAAGGTCTCGACCTGAGCCTCCGGGTAGTTGTTTGCAATTATCTTGGCCAGCTTGCCAAGCTCGTTCATCAGGTTTTTCTTGTTGTGCAGACGACCGGCCGTGTCGCATATCAGCACGTCGGCGCGGCGCGCCTTTGCCGCGGCTACCGCGTCGAACACGACGGCTCCGGGGTCTGATCCCTCGCCCTGCTTGATTATTGCCACGTCGTTGCGGTTGGCCCATATCTCCAACTGGTCGGCGGCGGCGGCGCGGAATGTGTCACCTGCGGCCAGCATTACATTCTTTCCTTCCTGCTTAAACATATGGGCAAGCTTGCCGATGCTGGTCGTCTTTCCGACGCCGTTGACACCCACAATGAGCACAACGCTAGGCGGATTCAGCTCGAACGTGTCGGAGCCCTCGCCAAGTATCGCGGCAATTTCTTGGGCTATCAAGTTTTTCACAGACTCGGCGTCTTCGGCTCGTTCCTTTTTCGCGCGTTCTCTTACCGACTCGACAACCCGCGCGGCCGCGGCCGCGCCCATGTCGGCCATTATCAAAGCTTCCTCCAATTCCTCCAGCATTTCCTCGTCCAGCTTCACAAACGAGGCAAGCGCCGTGTCAACGCTCTCCATCAGCATGTTGCGCGTCTTGCTCAGCCCGTCGAACATCTTTTTGAAAATTCCCATGCTTTCCTCCATCCTCTGTAATTATCGGATCTTGTTGCTGTACATAGCAACCCCGACCGCATTAAGCGCGAATGCTAACACCGGCTATGAAAAACATCTTTCAACTGTGTCCGTATTTATCACGTTTCATAATGCTCATATCAGGAATTATCTATGCTGTCAATCACAAATATCAAGCCCACACCGTACGGCACGTTTTCACACCTTCTATAATTCTACAGACACAACCTTCGACACGCCGCGCTCCTGCATAGTGACGCCGTAGAGCGCGTCCGCGACCTCCATTGCTCCGCGTCTGTGCGTAATCATTATGAACTGGGTGTCCCTCGCGGCCACATCCTTGAGAAAGGCCGCGAAGCGTGCGACGTTGGCGTCATCCAGGGCCGATTCCACCTCGTCCAGTATCACGAATGGCGACGGCTTCATGCGGAGTATCCCGAACAGCAGTGCCAGCGCCGTAAGCGCGCGCTCACCGCCTGAAAGCAGCGACATACTCGCAAGCGCCTTGCCCGGCGGCTGCGCGATTATGTCAATGCCCGATTCGAGAGCGTTGTCCTGATCTAAAAGCCGCAGGTACGCCTTACCGCCGCCGAACATCTGCCGGAACACCACCCCGAAGCTCTCGGAAATCAGTTCAAACTGCTCTGTAAACTGCCGCTCCATCAGTTCTTCCAGTTCGCGTATCAGGGCCTGCAAGTCCTCCCTCGCCGCAAGTATGTCGTCGCGCTGGCCCGTCATTTGCTCCACGCGGCTCCGTACCGACTTGTATTCCTCTATCGCGTCGACATTGACGCTCCCCATCTGTCCGATATTCGCCCGGATATCGCGCTCTTCCCGTCTGAGCTTCTCAACCGATTCTTCCAGCCTTGGATACGCCCGCGCGCCCGCCGGAGTCAACTGATAGTCCTCCCACATGGCGTCAAACAGCTTGCGGCGCTCGTCCCCGGCGTGTTCATGCTGGAGGGTCAGCCTTACAAGCTCGCTCTGCAGCTTCGCAAGCGTCTCGCCTATTGTCCGTCCGGCGTTCTCCAGGCTCTGCAGGCTGGTCCTTGAGCGCGCCCTGTCGATTTCAAAGGCTTCGAGCCGTTCGGTCATCTCACGCCCACGCTCAGTCAATACATCCTTTGCGGCGGCTAATTCTGCGATAGTCTCTCGCTTGGCCGAAAGACGCTCTGTGTTCGACGCGATCTCCAGTCTTAGCTCGTCCATCTCTGCCCTGCAAATATACATCTCACGCTCCAGCCTGTCCCGGTCGGCTCCCACGGCCAACTGCTCCTGCTCCCGCGAACCCAGCTCCACTTTAAGTTCCGTAAGTTCTCCCGTTCGTTCGTCACGGTCTTCCCGGTATGACTGCAACGAGCTCTGCAGCGCCGCGATTTCGGCTTCGGCCTCCCTTGCTGCGCTCTTAGCTTCAAGACTCTGACTTTCCAGCTCGGACTTGTGGGCGGCGGCCTCGCCTAGCTGCAACACCAGGTCTTCATCTTCCGCGGCGAGGCGTTCCGAACGCTCATACACGGCCGCAAGCTCCGCCTCAAGCTTGGATACTCGTTCGGCGCAGGTCTGGCGGCTTCGTCCGGTCTCTTCATGCCGAGAACGCCGCCCTTCTATTTCACGGATTATTTCCTGAAGCTTCGCGTTAGCTCCTTGCACTTCCTCGTCCAGTGAGCGCGCCTTCTCGCCCAGGAGCTCCATCGACTGTTCCAGTTCGCCGATCTCGCGTCCTCTCTCAAACAATCCCGCCGACCTTTCACCGCGGCTCCCTCCTGTAATGGCTCCGCCCACGCTCAGCAGCTCCCCCGTAAGCGTAACGACACGCACGGACTGGTTGTACTTCCGCGCGAAGCGCACTGCGTTTTCCATGGTGTCCACTACAAGAGTCCTTCCAAGAAGACTCTTGAACACTTCCGTGAAGCGCGGATCATAAGAGGCCAGCCCCAGAGCCGTTCCACACACGCCGTCCTCTCCAAGCATGTCCGTCCGCGATATGACCGGCTGCGACCTTATAGCGCTCAGCGGAAGAAACGTTACCCTGCCCGCCTTGGCCGCTTTAAGATATTCTATGGCCGTGTTCGCGGCTTTCTCGTCGATGGTAATAATATTTTGGAGCGCGGCGCCCAAGCTTACTTCTATGGCTGTTTCGTAGCCCGCCTCCGGCCGGCAAAGTTCCCCTACCGTTCCAAGCATCCCCGGGTACTTCGTCCGTTCGCGCATCAACACCTTTACCGCACGCGTATACCCCTCGAAGCTGTCCTTGAGCTCCGTCAGCACGCGGCGGCGCGCACCCGCCTCCCCGAGCGCGCGGCGCGCCTTCTCCATTTCCCTTGTGTTCTCGGCCACAGACGCCTCACACTCAATCCTTCGCGCCTCAAGCTCGGATATTGTCTGTTCTTCACTAACAAACCGCTCGTCCGCCTCGCGAAGCTCGTCACGCGCCAGCCCAAGAGCCGCACCGCTCTCAGACGCCGCCGCACCGCACTGCCCGGCCTCTTCGTCCAAACGGGTCTTACGCTCCTCAAGACCTTGGATTACTTCCTTTATATTGGCCGCCTTGCCCTCAAGCTGACTCGACAATTTCACACTCTCGATAAGCCGTGCGTTTAGTTCATCCACGGACTGCTCGTCACGCGTCATCTCAGCTACTTGCCCCGCGGCCTGTTCCTCTAGCCTCGCAAGCCTCTCGCCGCGCGCGGCAATAACGTCCGCAAGCTCAGCGTACCTGACCTGAGCCCCTTCAAGAGACTGCTCCAGCTCCTCAAGCCTAAGCCCTGACTTGTCAAAACGGCTCTCCGCCTGTGATATCTGCACGCTCAAACCCCGGCATTGCTCCTCGTTAAGGCGGACGTCGTTGTCGTGCTGCTCTATGGCCAAACGGTTGTCGGCAAGCGCGGCCTCCCCGGCCTTTATATCCGCCTCCAACCGTGAATCGTCTTCCCTGGCTATGGCGTACTCCTCTTCTAACCGCGCGCGTTCGCTCTCTTCGGCTTCGGACTGACTCGCCGCAACGTCCTTCGCCTCATGAAGCTTTGCCAGCCGCTCGTCCGCGTTCGCGATGTCAACCAGGAACAGGTTGGCCAATATGTGCTTCTGACGCTCGCGCAATCCCAGATAATCCCGCGCCTTCTCGGCCTGCGCCGCAAGGGATGGCAGCAGCGCGCCAAGCTCCTCCAGTATGTCGTCAAGGCGCACAAGGTTGGCGGCCTCCCGAGCAAGTTTGTCCTCGGCCTCGGTCTTTCGCGTCTTGAACTTGACGATGCCGGCCGCCTCTTCAAACAAGTACCTCCGCGTCTCCACCCTGCTGCCTATTATCTCGTCAATGCGGCCCTGACCCACTATCGAATACCCCTCGCGCCCAAGTCCCGTGTCCATGAAAGCCGCGTGGATATCCTTTAGGCGGCACGTAACGCCGTTGAGCGCGAATTCGCCTTCGCCCATACGAAAAATCCGGCGCGTCACCTTTATCTCGGAATACTCCGGCGCAAGGCGGCGGTCGGTGTTGTCAATCGTTATCGAAACCTCGGCGAAGCCCACAGGCTTACGCTCCTGCGTCCCCGCGAATATCACATCTTCCATCCTGCCGCCGCGCAGGCTCTTGGCGCTCTGCTCTCCAAGCACCCAGCGCAGCGCGTCTGAAATATTGCTCTTGCCGCTGCCGTTCGGCCCGACAACCGCAGTTATCCCTTCGCGAAAGTCCAGCCTGATTTTTTCCGGGAAAGACTTGAAGCCCTGTATTTCCAATCGTTTAAGATACATTGTCACACCTTGATATTATCATCAGTTTATTCGTATGAATCCCCATCGACCGTTGTAACGCACCGCCGCCACTCTTTCATAAACGTCCATAACCAGCTCGAACCTAAAAGGCACGACCTCCCTGCCCTCTGTGTCAATAAACCCCCACTTGCCGCCGCGCATAACCGCGGCAAAGCCCCCCGAAAAGGAGTTCCCGCTGTCGTATACAATGGGTATGACGACTGCGCCGTATCTATTAATATAACCGATTTGCGTTCCTGTCCAAACCATTGACATGCCGTCAAAAAACGGCCAGACCCCGGCATAATTATAATTAAGCCGTAACACTTCCATACCTGTTCTGTCAATAAAGCTCCATTCGCCGTCAACAAACACCCCTGCCAGTCCCTCATAAAAATCTTGCGCAATCTCAAACCTAGGCGATATAACTTCATTACCCGTTTCATCAATATATCCCCACATATCACCCGACCTTACCGCCGCCATGCCCTCAGAAAAATTCCTAACATCGTTGATTTCAAACCTGGGGGATATAACCTCATTCCATCCTGAGTCAAAAAAACCTACCCTGCCGTCAACTATTACAGCCATAAGCTCCGCTTCTTCCGTAGTATCCGTAACCGGCAGTCTCGGTCCACCGCTCGGGAGCCTTGCGTGCCAATTACCATACACGTCAACAACGCCCACGTGTTCGATTATTCCCAGCCATGAGGCTCTGGCCGCACCGGCAAAGCCGTCAAAAAAAGGTGTTACCCAGGCATACTGAGGCTGTACAACAACGGTATACGCCTCCGACGTGCTTTCAATTTCCTCCATGCCACCGAGACGCACTGCCGCCGCAAATACTAATATGGCCAACACAGCCGCAATCAACGCTTTCTTCATTGTCCACCCCGCAGATGTCAATTCGCAGCCATTAGAACCGGCGGTCAGTACCCGAAATGCTGGCTGGAAGAGGAGATTTTTCGCCAGTCTAAGAAGGAGCGACGCCCGGGGTCCCCACAAAGCCCGATTCTGGCTTTGTGGGGTGAACTGAGCGTACCCGCAGTGGTACGCTAGGAGTGACTGACGACCCGGGGTCCCCACGAAGCCCGATTTTGGCTTCGTGGGGTGGAGTTTGGCCTTCCAGGCGGCGTTGAGCGGTATTGACCGCCGGGTCTTAGTATAGCAGATATTCCGTCGAAATGCTATAGCCGCTTTTCTACTTGAAAATATCGCCAATATATTCTATAATGTAGATAGTCTTAATTCGCGCCTAACCGTTAATACTCTCGATACGTACAGGATAAACAAATATTGAAGCGGATCGCCGCCAAGCTACAAAGGAGCATATCATGCCATTTTTTTCTAAAGACTTAGGAATAGACCTGGGCACGGCAAACGTGCTGGTCTTCATACGTAATAAGGGTATAGTCGTTAACGAGCCTTCGGTCGTGGCCGTAAACACGCGCAACAAGGAGGTTCTCGCCGTGGGGGACGAGGCCAAGCAGATGATCGGCCGCACGCCTGGCTCGATAGTAGCCATCCGCCCGATGAAGGACGGCGTAATAGCCGACTTCGAGACAACTCAGGCCATGCTGCGCTACTTTATAAAGAAGGCGTATCGGCGCGGCATATTTTCGGCGCGTCCGCGCGTGCTGGTGTGCGTACCGTCAGGAGTGACCGAGGTCGAGAAGCGCGCCGTCATAGAGGCTACCATTACCGCCGGAGCCCGCGAACGCGACACATTCCTCATAGAAGAGCCTATGGCAGCCGCCATCGGCGCGGGTCTTCCCGTGGAGGAACCACAGGGCTCGATGATCGTCGACATAGGCGGCGGAACCAGCGAAGTAGCCATCATTTCGCTTGGCGGAATCGTAACCAGCAAATCGCTACGCGTGGCCGGCGACGAGCTTGACGAACACATCGTCAACTACGTCAAGAAGGAGTTCAACCTCGCCATCGGCGAACGCACGGCGGAAGAGATAAAGCTCCGTATCGGCACGGTGTTCGACGCCGACCCCAACATAGCGATGGAAGTGCGCGGCCGCGATCTTGTCAGCGGTCTTCCCAAAACGATCTCAATAACCGCCCCCGAAGTAAATGAAGCAATCGCCGAACCCGTTGCGCAAATCGTTGACGCCATAAAGCTGACCCTCGAGCGCACCCCCCCCGAGCTGGCCTCGGATGTAATGGAGTCCGGCATCATGCTTGCCGGCGGAGGCGCTCTGCTCTCCGGGCTGGATCAGTTGATTTCGCACGAGACGGGTATGCCCGTCCTGGTCGCTCACGAGCCGCTAAACTGCGTAGCCCGCGGAACCGGCCTTGTTCTTGAAAATATTTCGGTTCTCAAAAACGTGCTTATATCGCAAAGACGTATGCACTAAGAGCCTGTCTAATATCTTTTTCCTGTCAGGTTTGCTAGGTGATTTTCCACCATTCTAGGAACCGACGACGACGGTATACCAATGAAACCCTGTTTTGGCTTCATGTGGTGGAGTTCAACCGCAAAGACGATGGGGATAAGATATTAAACAAGCTTTAAACTACAGGAGGCCGCCATGCGCGCCATAATGGAAAGCATTTTCATGATAGCCTATCTCGTCTTCACAGCCTATCTTGGGATCAAAATTCTAAAGCTGGCGAACGGCCGAAAGAAGTTCACGCTGTTTGGCGTCCTTGCGCTGGTACTTGTGGGCGGCGACGCGTTCCATCTTGTACCGCGCATCTGGGCGCTTAATACATTGGGTACGGAGTATTACTACGCGGCGCTTGGAGTTGGAACCTTGGTAACATCCATTACAATGACGGTTTTCTACGTGATGCTGTATCGTTTCTGGCGGCTTCATTACGGTGAAACAGCGGCTACCGTCTCGGGCGGCAATATACTTGCAATTACCGTATACGGCCTGGCCGCCGTGAGAATAGCGCTGTGCCTGTCCCCGGCCAACCGGTGGCTTTCGGCGGATTCGCCGCTCTCCTGGGGAATCTATCGCAACATACCATTCGCTCTGATTGGTCTTGTGATAATCGTCATATTCGCCCGATCCGCAAAGACGTCGGGCGATACCGCCTTCCGTAGCATGTGGCTGGCGATAAGCCTCAGTTTTGCCTTCTACCTGCCGGTAGTGCTGCTTGTCCACATTAACGAACTCTTCGGCCTGTTCATGATCCCCAAAACCGTCGCGTACATCTGGATGATCCTTATGGGTTACAAAGCCGTCAAACAAGAAGTTGGTATAAGAACCAGCGGTCAATAACGCTCAACGCCGTCTAGAAGGCCGAACTCCACCCCACGAAGCCAGAAGCGGGCTTCGTGGGGACGGCGAATTACAATAACAAGAGCAACAGTAAAAAACAAACCA
>Ga0131853_10003596_pt1 | contig 27804 bp, 14 predicted proteins | sample TergutLab28metaG_FD_92764 | JGI IMG/M metagenome (GOLD analysis project Ga0131853, IMG submission 92764) | Labiotermes labralis P1 segment gut microbial communities from Petit-Saut dam, French Guiana - Lab288 P1 (version 2) (version 2) | ecosystem: Host-associated > Arthropoda: Insects >...
CCGACCACCAGCAAACAAGGCGTTACACACCATATGCGGCAATAACACAAGTATAGTATCGAGCTCCTGATGATAGGTATATAAGTGCCCGAAACATGTTGAGCAGATTATAAGTGCAATAAAGCATTCAGTAGTAGCATTTACTTGGTTTTCTTCTCTACGCTTATACTACGATGCACGGACAAATATACATCAAATACATGAAAATCATTTGGAAAACCGGCTCTTCAGTAACGGATACCAGTATGCAGTATTGTACTACAAAGCGTCTAGTACTGATTGTCTATCGCATTTGCCTGTAGTTATATTTTATAGTCGTAGTCGACTGGACAGCACATGTGCTTCTTATTCCGGAAGTCCTGGGTTCAAATCTTAGTCCAGAATCTACCCATACTTCTATCCATACTGAGGATTTAGTGGTTTGTCTCTATTCCTTCAGCCTAATACGAGGATATTACTTCAATTTAAGCCTTGGTCTGTTCCTTCCACACCGCGTTGAATTAATTTTTTTTTAAAAAATCATCCTAAAATTCGACTGGTCCCTTTGTAATGGACGCAGTCTGTGTTCACGGAGGTACGAAGCCTTAAAATGTTAATCATTGGTTTGCGGCCCGCCCAGGGTTTGGAGATATTTAGATAGCCGTTGTACAACAAAAGGCTGCTCTGGACTGGTCTATATTTATCAGAAACCGAATACGTGGCGCGTTCCATTTATAATGAATGATGCAACGACGCGATCCCAAAAGGAGTACGTGTTTTCAGCGACCTACACAGACACACCACTCATGAGCGTAAAAGTGGATAACTTTAACGCGCCTAACCCTTCGCAAAAGAAGAAGAAGAAGAAAAAAAAGTCTGAGAATTCTCAGGACCTTCCATATCTAATAAAATCACCGTAAACATTTGGCGTGGTGTAAGATGCTCGACGGTTAAAAACGTATTCTTGTCAAGAACAAGGCGTAGAATATCGTGGGCCGGTGTTAATTAGCAAGAGCACAGTTTCTGTAATAAATAAGATGACACTTTGCACGCATATCCACCATATATGGTGCTGTTTCTCAGTTGGTGTATGGTATCGCTGGCTCCTTGAAAATTGTCACTAGTTCTGCGGACCCCATTTCCAAAATTATCTCAACTCGCAGACACCGTAGTTGGAACTTGCGGTAAAGTTTATAGTTTGAAAATTTACAATTAAGAAAAATACCTAAACTAAAAAAAAACTCCTTGTTAAGTATATGTAAACATTTGTTGTAAAACAGTATTTTTCATAGCAACAAACACAAAGAAACTAAGTTTAGGAAAATCTCAAATGATGACAAATCTTCTTCTGAGTACACTTAAATTGCGGACCCCCGGCTGAGAGACACCGCTGAACGGGACTGCCGTTTCTGACTTTATGGCATGTGTGTACTATGTTACACCGAACGTGAACATATGCTTCTCGTCCGGTGGATCCAGGCTTCAGATCTCTGCCAGATTGTTTTCTGTGTTTCGCCAAGTCGAGCAAATTTTGGGTCATGACCCTCGTTACGACACGACCTCACTCCTGGACATCGTGTCCTACAATTGATAATTCACAAATCATCCTCTCTTTCCACGCAACGTAAAGTAGGACATTAAAATAAAACGAGAATTAATCATATCTTTATACTTGTAACCAGTGTCACATACGTGTACCGCTCACGCTGCCTTAAACCATTTTACATGAGTTTAAAACATCGCACCTCATTTCTTTAAGAATCTTTTTAATGTTATAATTTTATCTGCCCCGTCTCACAAGTCAACTTTTTCTGTGAGTTTTATTACATCCCACAACGAGCCTTTCTTTCTTTCTTTCTTTCTTTCTTTCTGTGTTGCAACAGCCCAACTCGGGCCTAGGCCGCCTCGTTGTTGGGGTTTCTAGATCACACATAGTTCAACACGGACACCTCTGACTCCCCTGACCCAGTGATCAGCTCGTCGCAGAGGCCGCTACCTGCACAACACAAACAAACACAAGAGACAAACATCCATGCCCCCAGCAGGATTCTAACCCCTCAATTCCAAAAATCTTACATCCTCCGACCTGCGCCTTCAACCGCACGGCCACCAGGATCAAGCTACCAAATTGATGACTGTCAACAAACTCTCACAATATCCTTAAATGCGAACTGCATGCCCATGATGGGCAGCTCATCTCTTCTTAACCTTGTACATTACCTTACAGCAGTCTACTGGATGAAGACAGAAATAATTTTCTTTCTTTTCTTTTCTTTTCTTCTTTTCGTTTCTTTTTTTTTAAGTGAATAAAAGTCGTGACAACCTGCAATCAAGTTACCTTCTAGGTTGTAGTGGAAGCGTTCAAGGAAGAATGTGGTATTTAGTGACGCAATATGAAGAGGGACAAGGCAAGCAACGTTGCAAAGAGTAACAACAGTATCTGCTGCACAGAAGCAGACACGGTTATGCGGAAAATTCCTTACGTGTATTACACGGAATGTACCTAAAATGTCTGCACAAATATCAGGAGTGGGTTCCCTACACCAGAACAAGGAAAGTTTAATGTGAATAAGCCCGCATGTCCGCAAATTGTTTTCGAGATGCAGCCCAAGAACGTGTTGACAGTCTAATGCTGAACTTAGGAAAAATGGAGCTGTACCTCCACTCTCTCCCTCTGTACGCCTTCATGGCCTGTCGTGCTCAGGGACAGCTTTAACTTTTCCTCTTTACACGGTTTCGTAAAAAAGCAGCTCTTCAGATGATACGACGTTTGACAAGAACATGCCAGCTTCGTACATGGAACGAGTTGACTGAAATAAGTCAGCCATTATTCTTTGATGTTCATCTCTGAATTTGTCTGCCGGTACTGCTGACGTTTTAGTCTGTAGACCAAAAGTTGGATGGCCCCTAATTATCTGCTTTCCAACAAAGCATTTGTCTCCATTGAATATTTGTCTCCATTAGATAAATATCTTCTCTGGAAATTTGGTACGAGATTGCCTGATTACGAGCTGCTATTCACTGTGTTTATCTTCTGCTTGTTTCAAAGTGTCCAAGAAGTGCACTCGTGTCTCAGAACCAATGCAGACACTTAAGGTGCTCGTCTCAAGTTCTCGTAGGTGGCGTGGGTTGAGAACGTCTGATGTAACATGGCCAATTCTCTTTCAAATATGCTGCTTACTGGCACAGTTACAGGTGTTGATAATGTTGCAACATCTTCTGCAGTTTAAAGGTCAAATTCCTCATTCCGAATGGTAAGGTTAATTTCACCGTAGAACCGGCCATGAAGGCCCAGAAAGGGAGTAGATATATAACTCTACTCTTTCTTTAACCTGGGCGCTAGATTGGGGTGGGTGGTTAACACTACGCCCCGGCTGCTTGACCCCCGGGAAAGACCCGGTATCCACTGTATAGGAGGCTGGAATGGGCCCCAGGGCCAGTCTGGACGGGTACGGAGAATCTCACCCCCCCACCGTTATTCCATTAGCTATGATTCTGCGAGCATGTGTATATATATATATATATATTAAGTTTTGATCTCAGGGCAGTGTGGACATTTCAACACATCTGACCTGTGTGACTGAGCCCAGATTTTTACAAAAGCTCTAAATTCAGTTTTGTGCTGTGCTTCACTTACACAAGTAATGTCTTAAATCTTCTTTAATGTTTTAAATATTCGCCGAATAGCCCCACATGTGTAATGAAATCTTTATAGTTTATTGCATATATGATTATATTTACACACTATATGTTGCATCCATACTAGTTAAATTCTTTTATTTTTTAAATTACATTTTTGTCAATAAGTATTTGTTCTCTGACTTCCGCATTTCGTTGAAATGCCACTTTTTTTTTTAGCAGCAGGAATTTCAAAATTGTACCCCGTACAAATTTTAATATCTGTAATACTAGCCGTAGGTCATCTGATTTGCCTACTGCCTGCTCGTCTGCAAACAAAACAGTATTCATCAGTAAGTCTAAATACATAATATCGAACGATCAAAGACACCGGGTATTTTCTCACTAGCCTAGTTCTATGCTTTTATGGAATTCCTACATTTAACTTCATTACACATTACCCGAAACGTTTGTCCTCAAATTAATTATGATAATTGAAATTCGTTGCTTGATAACGTAACGTAAAATTACAGTCTGTAGAACATGAATTTTTCGATTGTTCGCTACGTAAATTTGTTCGTCTGAAATAATTTACTTTACTTTATGGCATGAAAAGAACGGCCGAGCTTTCTTTTTTCATCCAAATCGTAAGAGGCGACAGCGGTTTAATTAGCTGACTTCTAACAGCAGAATCATATTTTCACGGAACTGAATAAAGCTGGTCGCCGTTGGTGTGAAAGGAATAAAAGGGAGTTATGTTAATTTCTCGACACCCCTTGGTACGTTGGTACCTAGATGGAAATTACGCTTACAGCTTACTGAGGTGCAATACAAGTGCACAATGACAAATATGCTGAAGTCATATAATGGAGGATTGGAATAGATGAGCTACCGGAACACAGCTTTCTTTCTCATTTCACGCCATGATGTGCTTATTTATAATTTGTCATGTACTAAATGATCCAATGAAAATCTAACCGTAGCTTTAGAGACTATTAAATTATTTACGCATTTCAAAGAATTGTTGTGTTTTGGATCATTTCTGTGGAAAATTTCAAATAGTACCTACTAATTCGTCATATCCATCCCCATGTTATTGTGTTGTGCCTGAAGGATTTCCATTAAAATGTGTGTTGCTGAATTCACTAAAGTTTGGCGAGCCCTTCTGGTTTCAGTGTGTTTTGGATCGTTTGGCTGAAGGTACTTTGTGAACTATTATTTAATAATAATAATAATTATTATTATTATTATTATTAACTGCATTTGGGTTGTCACCCGGTGGCAGTGGTTATTTTACATGTACACAAAACATGAAATTGGTTACTACTAAATTTAATTCGGTAGGGCTACATGAGAAGCATGTAGTGGCAACTTGGAATCTTGGGAACCATCACAGAATTTGCTTTTAGGCACAGAGAAACCAAGAAAAACCTGTGTCGAGATGGCCGGTCGCAGGACCTTCCGAGTACTGACTTCTAGCCAGCAGTCCGGCATCTAAAGTACAAAAAAAAAAACAGCAATGCACAAACAGTACAACAAATACACATAAGATGGCAACAGTACACACAAGACAACTACAACAAAACACACGGCCAACCAACAGCAATTACACACAAGACAACTTAGAACTAGCAACAATACAAACGAGACAAATTAGAATAAAACATGTACAAAAGGTAAAAGCACCCAAGTAAGTCAGGCGTAACTTGATATACGGCACTTCTATATTTGATTGTTAGCATGTATACATTTTATGTGCTCGTATTTATCCTAAGGTTCACCGTACTTTAACGCGTAATATCTCATTATCGTGTGAAGGAAGGATTCATCCACGTGCATGTCAAGGTCTATCTTTCTTACGGGCCTACATACGTAGATTTTTGCTGTGTTGCTGAGACAAAAATTCCTTTATAGAACCCTAAGGTAGGGCGCTTATAGAATATGCTACGTTACATATTACAAAACGTTTACATCAAACACCGATTTCTCGAAAATAATAAGTGGCCTATGAGAACGGTACCTACAAAGTATGCCTTCTGAAAGGCGTGGTCTGTCATCTCCCTCTTGTCTTGTCCTGTCTTCATGTCTGATGACGCGCAAAGAACGGAACTGCAAGTACAGCAAGTAGATGGCCAACGTAAACGAAAACAATACTCGTATGGTTCATGCGACCGTTTTTTTGCACGTTTAGATTCTTGTCGTTAATTTTCTTTTAACGTACTTCGCCACTGGTACTGCACGTTGCAGTGTGGCAGAAATGGTAAGTTTTAGCTACTTCAAGGTGGGTCTCCAACATCGGAGAATTATGGAAAGGAACCAACAAAAAAGAGAGTTGATTTTTATATGTGTAGGCCTAACCAAAACTTATTAGCGCAGTGGAATGATAAAGAAAACTCCAATAAAACGTACAAAAATCTTGAACACGCCGTCGCTCATAAGGTTTGGCTGACAGCTCTGTTCAAGATAATCCAGTACCTTTCCTTCGTAGCAGCTTGTCATTTAATGCTTGTGCGAATTTGTCTTTTGTATAAATGTACTAATTATTCCTTAGGATAGGAAGTGATTATTCATAGTCGTCCATTCCGTAGTCCATCAATATTTTCTAGACAACGTGCAGTATGAGCGTTGGCTGTGAATTTATTTGCTGTATTGCATGATGACAGGAACAGAGATAACACGGACAGTATACTGACTGGGCGGGGTCGAGAGATTTATCTCTCCTCCACAGCATCCAGACCAGCTCTGGCACACACCCCCCTTGTGCAATGCCTACCGGTGGCTCTTCCCAGGTGGTAAAGCGGCTGGGACGTGAAGCTGTTCCTTTACCTTCATACAGTGCCGATGTTCAAATGCGTGGTGCTCTACCTTCACCCCCCCCCCCCTACTGAATCATGGTTTGGTGCTCATTTGAAAATGGAGGCAGCTTCGTTTATCGACGTTGGCTGTCTCTCATATTATGTATCATTGAATGGCAGGGATGATAAATGCATAATGCGACCGGCAATCTCGACACAGGTTTTTATTGGTTTCTCTGTGCCTAAAAGCAAATACTGAGATGGTTCCCAAGATTCCAAGTTGTCACTACATGCTTCTCACGTAGCCCTACCGACTTAAATTTAGTAGTAACCAATTTCATATTTTTGTATGCATGTAAAATAATCACTGCCACCGGGTGACAACACAATTGCAGTTAATAATAATAGTAATAATAATAATAATTTGGAAAGAAGCCTTTGTGGCCTAACTGAGTGCTTGCTGAAAGTGTCCGGAGGGACTGAAGAATACGTCGAGAAACTCAGTCTGGATCGCCGTTGACCTTGCCGAGACTTGGAATTGTTACGTAACGAATAAAGTCAACAGCGATACGCTTGAACTTGATATGTGGCTGTGAAGAGTGGGGGACTGAGGGGGGTACTTTCGCCATGTTGAAGTTTATACATTTGATACAGGCCTCAGAAAAATGTAATTAATTAAGTTAATCAGTAGGCTGTCATTTTGTCGTTGACCTTGCGTTTAATAATTAAAATGGCTTGTAGAACATCCTTTTACTTTTGGTCTCCATATGGATTTTAAAACCTTGTATTTCCTTGATTGCCTTGACACGGCCATTTTGTTTGTCCTCTGTTCAGTTCGATATGGTGCTGTGCTTCTCTTTAATTTTCCTTTCATATCAGAGTCTTCTAAATAACAGTATTGCGTGTCCTGTTGCTGAATAGAGCATCCTCAATTCAGGTAGATACGTCGGTACACACCAACCGCAGTTAGGCTATCACAAGTGAATCGCCCTGTGCTTGTCTGACTCAAGACTTTTGGCTTCCTTTAAATAAAGATCGTAAATCTAGCAACAAATGCCAAGGGACAGTGAACTATAGCATAAAGCCACGCGTTTATGCTCGTCGGGATGAACAGCTTTTGTGTTTGTCTGTGGGTTGGCCTCTTTCCACCCACATTTTGAAGTGACGTCGCGAATTTCGCAGAAAGATCACGATTACTTTATGTGGAAGCCACGAAATGGATGTTTACTTCTTTGCGATAAGCAGGTTAAGTTTCACGATTTCGAGGGAGTGTTTTGTGTAAGTAGGCTGCTCCAAATCTGAAGGGAACTTCAACAGCGTAGTCGGCATAGCGACTGGGCTGCAGGGGAACTGTGCTTCGATACCCGGCATGGGCAAGAGATTTCTCTCTCCTTCAAAGTTTCCAGACGGGCTCTGGGGTCCACTCGATCTCCTATTCAATGGGTGCTGAGGACTTCACCAGTTGCCGAGATTAAGAACGATTGGAGCTATACCTCCACTTCTCCATATGGCTTCCTGGCATACACAGAGAGAACTTTAATTTCCCCCCCCCCCCAATTCAAACCGAAGTTCGCGGTTAATTAGTTGGCCAATCCTGTTGCGTATTCTGGAAGCCAGGTCATATTCTGGGCCTAGAGATGGCCATCCTGACTGACGTTTGCAATATTTCGGTCCTTACAGTGAAATAATAAAATTTTAATACAAATAATTCACGGCCTTTTCCGTCAAAATCCCTTCCAATTCTTATTTCAAAGTGTCCTTTCTTCTATGCTGTAGTGCCAGTTCAGTTGAAATTGCAATGGCACGACCGACAGCTTGTGTGCTTTTTATTGGTTCCATATAGAGAAACCAGGTAATAAACATCCCATACAATGCTTATCGCAAACTGCTGGGTCCTTTATTACATCGAAAGTAATTCCGTCCTATCTTCTGAATATAAAATTTAACATCACAATTAAATCTACCCTCTAAGCCTCGCGAACGATCTCTTTCTTCAGGTTTTCCGACAAAATATTGCATGCCTCTCTTTATTCTCCAGTGCATGTTGCTGAACTAGGATTTCTCCATACGAGTTGCGAGCACTCTCCTCACAAGCCTACTCGCATGCTCTTTTAATCTGCATTCTTCGTTAAGGATCAGAGATCAGTTTTCATACCCGTAAAAACAGCAAATAAATTAGAGGTTTATGTTATATTTTCTAATGTTTAATCTTTGTGTTTTTGGTGATAAGACAGCTACACAATCAATCTTGAAAGGAACGACAAGAGTTTTCTCTGTAACCCAATCTGTCCCTGAATTTTTGTTGCCTCAGATTTATCCACGCAAAGCCGAAATCGTGCTGTGGCATATTTTTCGTCCGTTTTTCTTATTTTATGCGAATAATTTGCAGCAACGTCCTCTAATTATAGCTTTGGCATAGGACGGAACCATTTAAATTAAAGCAGGTGTCTTAATTTGGTCCAAGGAAATCGTTGTTGCCTTTCTCTCGGTGTTTTTGAAGCAACACATTAAACAATACATTAACGCACGAAATGCGGCAAGAGACGTTAGCCGGGATAGCGCAGGCGGCTGTTGCCTGGGCGATACGGAGTTCAATTACCGGCAGGAGCCAGAGATTCTTTTCTTCTCCAAAAAGCCAGACCGCCTGGGGCCACTCAGCTACCCTTTCAGTGGTGTTGGGGGTTCTGTCTGAAACATCCGGGCGTGAATTTGATCACTCATCTCCATCTAGTGCCGAGGTTAAGAGTGTGTGAAGCTGAACCCTTTCTCTGCTCCCGCTATACTCCTTCATGAAGTGGTCAGGGACAACTTGACTGTTTACTTCTACCATGTCGCTGGAAATGTTGACGAATTCCAGTTGAGACAAAGGGTTGATGCCGGCCTTTCGCTTTTTCCACATGTCTGCTCTATGTTCCCCCATTGCAACTCATCTAATGACACAAATTCGCTGCACACAAAGTGATTTTGTGCGAGATTTGGTGTTCTCACACTGGTGTTGCTGAAGATACGCGTTTTCTTGGTGTTGAACCATATCGAATGCTACCGATATTTCGAAAGCTCGTGGTGCCTTTACCTTTAGTTCTTGGGGTGCTTAACCCTGCCGAAGAAGGCACTACGATCCTTCGAAATATGGGCAGCTGCCAGTTGATATGGTGTAACACTCCAGATGACTTGAATTGTGGGTGCTGTTGCGTTCTGTCTTATTTGGCGGAGGGTAAAAAGGTAAAGGTAAAGTGATACCGTTACAGGCCCGGTGTGGCCCAGGGGGTGGGTAGAGGTATAGCTCTACCATTCCATGACCGCGGCATTAGAAGTGGGTGAGTATTTGCGGGAGGGTAATTGCTCGAAAGTAAGGGAGATCATGCACATGGCGGAGCAAGATGATACGAGCATCATCGTAGCACAACTCAATTAAGTCGGCATTAGGGCAGTTGAAACAATCTCACCGTACAAATCAGACGTCTGGCACAACATGTTTGCATGTAACACTGCACTTTACGACTAAATCGTTAGCACGATTTGAATTTCACGTGTTTTAGGGTTTCACCATTACCGAGTTGAGTATGCCCGTCTTGTCTGACAGACGATTTAAGTTGGGATAAGCCTATCAGCATTTTAGTAGACGTTTACTGGCATTTTGTGAAATATGGTGTCGACATGACGCAGCTGAGGGACCGTCCCTTTGCTGTTAGATCTGAGGTGACTGTCTTCAGCAGCCGAGATGATGACTGTACTGACTTCTAAGAAGGGAGCAAATCTAAGGATATTCAATGTTGGATCTTGAGATGTTGTATTGTTGCAGATTTTGTAAGTACGTAACTTTTACCGATCAATCTTCGTTAATTGTGAAATTGAAACTTAGTGACAAGGCAGCATATTTTATTGCTATATTTAAGAGATATTATAGTCATTATATACTTAGTACTGAGTTATGGTTCTTGTTTCAATACAGCCAGAAACTCAGACTACGTAGCGTTGAAACATACGTTAATTAGTACATAGTGAATGGTGCGGGGTGCTGCCTGATTTGAAATGCTGTCCCGGTATGCGCTCGAAGAGATGGAGGGGGAAAAATACTTAGGCTAACCGGTACTGGAATCGAGATTTGAATTCATGTCTTCCCAAATATAAAGCAAGAGCGTTAATATGCTTAACCGTAACCTTCGGTGTGAGATTTTCTAAAAGTTATCAAAATCCTCAGCTAAACCAAGTTTCATTGTATTTTGTCTGTATCTTCACGTGGAATATTAAAATGTATTGAACTGATATTAATGAAACGTCACAGAAACACTGCACAGTGTTCCAGGTGGGTTTAGGGATGCATGTAAAGTCGGTATCTGTGTCAGGATTACGTTCGTTATCATCGTGTTTTGTTGTCATTTGATTTATACATAGGGGCGTTGTAATAAATTTCGATGCAGTTTAGGATTTCGAACCAACTACGAGTATCGTGTGAGATTTTATTAACGAGACGACGTAGCAGGCACGAAGTAGGAGTCTGGGTTCCACATGTTTTCGACATTACCCGCTTATGATTATTTCTAAGTATTCAAACCAAAACTGTTTCAGACTGCGCACTGTACTTCATTATTTGCATTCGCCGTCTTGGAAGCAACAAAATAAGAATAAGTTATAAGGTCATTAAGGATAAACAAATATCATTCCTCATCTGTGGCCGGTAAGCCTAAAGTATTTGGGTTATGAAATAAGAAATTTTGTTCACGTGTGTTCTAATTACAGCAGCTAGACTTCTCTGTAGCAAGAATCATGTCGACCCACAGATTTCTCCTTGAGAAGCTAATAGTCCCTCCTTCACGTGGCTAACACAGTCCCCTCCTTTTATGAAAGAGTAAGGGTCATTACTGCGTTCATTCACACATACCTGCTGCTGGGTCAGTTCCACTGCCAGTTGAGTTTATTTCAAATCTTCACGTCCTATATCTTCAAAATCCGCTGTAATCAAAACAGTATTTACTTGCACAATTTTCAGTATCTCATAACTCGGTAAACGGAGTTGTGAGCATTAGATAATACATTTTTTGCGCTATTTTTCTGTAAATGTATCTTAAACTTCAGGGCGATTTTTGTCCCCGTGAATGTAATTGTTCCGTGAAATTAATTTCGTTTCTGTTTCCTCAAATTCATGTTCAGAATTAATATAGGCATATCTGGAGGTAATGTGATAGTTTTAACAACGTTTCTTCTTGTGTTTTCCTCAAACACATGCCAGCATTTTCATAAGTGATTAAGTAAGGTTAGGTTGGGCCCGGACATAAGAGTAAAGCACGTAAAAAGCTGGTACACAGTCTTAAGTTGAGGCATCCCCGTTGTGTATGTAACAATAAGTTAAGGATAATGTAGGTCGAACACAACTAGTACTAGTTGTGTTCGACCTACATTATCATTAACTTACTAGCTGGTGCGCAGATCAGGAAGATTATACTAAAATGAGTATTAGGAATAAATTTATGTGAACTTGAATTGGATGTGGATGTAACTGGTTCAATAATAATATAATTGGACTTGAATTTTCCAGAACTCTGTAAAATATCGTTTCTTTTGGTCGCCATTACTGAAACTTTTTTTTACCACAACTAGTTGAATATGGTTCCATAAACATAGTTTTCTTATCCATGTGAGCGACTATAAGCTTCCCACGAGAAAATTATCTATTCATGGATATAATTAGGATTACAAGTGTTGATCTCTGAAAGCCTGTAACATAATGAACACCAGTGACGGTACCGACTGTCATATTTTTGCCAGTTTATTTTGCATTGACGTATACATGTCAGTTCTGTTCCCATTCTGTCCATTACCAGTGATGTGACTGTAACTAGAAGAGATGTGAATCAGGTCGTTGTTTTGGTTCAGAACTGTTAGTAATAAACCTGTCTGCTGGAATTAAATTCGTGCACATCATGTCAGCATAACAAGTACCCGTCCTTGCTTGTCTGAGTTCCCCCAACAATACACGTAAGCTGAATTTGAGGAATTGCTTTCTGGACTTTTGGACAAGATCTTTGAACCTGTTTGTAACTTCCTCCATTAGGTAACTTTAATTTTATTGTATGGTTATATTCATGTAGTTTAACACATCACATTCGGATGCTGGATTATGTTGCAATTTGTGTATCTGCTCTAATGTCAACTGCTATGTTGCACGTCGTGAATGTGACGTGTAACGGTGGTTATAACTGCTAATTATTAAAGGTATGGGAAGAAATGGCATTTGCGGAGCGGCTGAGAAAATCGACATGAATTCTTTTAGTATTCCTGTTGTCCAGAACGAGATGTGGACTAGGAACCTAAAGAAGACGAAACATTTAAGTAACACACCAACAAATGCACATATATAGTTTTTAGTAATCTAAAATTTACATTAAATTAATGTAAATTGTAGGTTATTAAAGACTATATATGTGCATTTGCTGGTGTGTTACTTATACTGCAAAATTCACGGTGAAACGATAAAGATAAGACGAAACATGTTTTGGGTCTGTTACGGTAAGGAAAAATTCATTGGTCCTACCAAGGCTGTCCACTTTCTCCTCCCGCAGTCTTTAGGGCATCAAAAGCTGAGGAAAGGCTGTAAGTTACGTGAGTTGTTACGTGCAGTGGGACCACGCTTATGAAGCTAAATTTAGGCTTTCGTGTATTGGAAAAGGGTCGGCAGGGTTACTCCGTACTACAAACGGTTACAATGAGGGAATGTAGAACGTCTTGGTTTGCATGAATTGGTGTAATTCGTTAGTCAGGGGAGCTGCATGCTTAATTACGCATTATTAAAGTAATTAATAACAAAAATTAATATAGAAACGCGAAAATCTTGCTAAGAATATCTCGTATTGGATGTTTGAATGTCGGAGTTCAGGAAAGAAGAAAGTGGAGAAGAAGGCTACACGATTCGGAGTAAAATTCCCGTTTCGTCAACACCCGTATTACATATAAATGAGGTGTTTAATTTTTTTTGGGGGGGGGGAGGGGGTGCCGGAGGTCAGTGGTTGTTTAATCTGCATCCGTCTTTGACAGGTTAGGGTACTAATTCGCCGAGTTATTGTGAAATCGGTAATAAAAGAAAATTAACAATTCTGTCTGGCTGTCAGGTGTCAGTATGGTGTCATTGCTGCTGCATGTCAGCCTTCTTTCAGAGGCTCCCGTGTTGGTATGTCAGGCCTTTATAGCACACGGACCGCGGATCGCATGTGGCTCATCGAGGCTCACTGTGCGGCCCTTGATAACGCTTGGAAATGTGCGTTTAAAAAATTCTCCGCCATGAACGTGAATAAAAAAAACTCTCTTCTCTGACGACCCCGTGAAAGACGTTTTGAAAACATCCACTTCATGTATGACGCCAAATACAGCAGGTTGTTTGCCGAATTAGATGTAATCTCTCATTAAGCTTGCAAGGTGATCGGGAAAAAGACAAAAGATTTCTTCCGACAGAACTTTCTTGGTCTTTTCATGATTCACATGTAAAAGCAAAAAAAATGAGAAAATTATTCATTTTATTGGAATACATTAATAAAGCATCGCCCCCCCCCCTCCACCGGAATATATCCCTGCGGCTCGTAGCTGTCTGCTTTGGAGCAATACGGCAATCTCCGCTTTCCGAATTGTGCAGGCTTATGGTAGACGGAGAAATCACTGAGAGAGAAATTCTTCACAACTCAGTATGAATCGAATTATACCGTTGAGAGATATTTGAATACAACGTTAGCGAAAGTAATTAGCATACAGAAAACGAATATGGCGTGATGTCTGGAGGTATTCTGTTACAATGTCAATTGTGGAACCGATCATGATGTTCATGTGGATTTCGCCAGGATCTGTAATAGCGTATATTAGCTTCACATACATAAAGAAGATCTTCAAAATTCTTTGCTGCTTACCATTCAGGCATATCTTCCTATTTCATATGCACGATATCTACAGCATTTACAGTTGAAACGGAATTGTTAAATAACTCACGAAAGACGAATACTCAGTACGGTCTTGTGCACCATATTATGGATTCTCTGTAGGAGGGTTTGAGAGTTTTATGGTGGGGTATTGGCTTTTGTTGGTATAATTTCTACAACACCTTTTGTTTGGAGAGGCAGAACAAACTAGCGGCGATGACATGAAGTTTTATGTCACGCGATACTTATCCTTTGAGAATTGCTAATTTAAATACAGCCGACTCAGATCAGTGCGTCACCAGTACTTATAGCTCTATCTAAAGACAAATACTTCGGTCCAGAATGGAGTTGAATCTGTCATGAACGCAAATAACCGGGCCAGACAGCGCTGCCAAGAAGTGTGGGTATATTGCTCCAGGAAACTGGTCCTTTCTGCCAGTTGACACCGATCTTTGTGCGGCCGCTACACAATCTAGCAAAATTAAATTTACGGCTTTTAAAAAAATCAGGGAACTTAAAAAAAATTGTTTTCCCTCTAAAGCTTGAAATAATGTCCTTTTCTTAGTTTTATAGTTGCAGTATTACGAAGCTTAACCGACTTTGATTAGGGTTACTGTTTTCCGGGACATGCCGCCATGTCATTTGGCAGATGGGTACCAACACTGAGGTGAAAACTTATACCTCTATCATTAGGGTAGAAAATTAACTTAATATTCACCTCCATACGGACTACAAATCTCATCTGTGTGATTTTCAGTGCGGAGAAGTGCAACAAGCACAAAGTAACTTCCGACAATTTCATTCAACTATTTGCACAAATAACTATTTGCTCTTTTTTTGCTCCTACATGTTTCTGCCCCTTTAGGCTGGATGAAATATTTTACAGTTAATCTATTGCAAGGAGTATGGGTAACTCTTAATAAAGTAACTTATTAAATTGCATAGTTTGAAATAACTCCCTACAGAAGTTGTTAGTTGCTCTGCTGGTGAAGAAATCACCACGGTATTATGGAGTTTGAAGGTTCATCACAATATTCACATATCAGCATGAACTATATCGTGAGTAATTTTAAATCCCCTAAGTTCTTATGGAACGTGAAGGTTCATTACAATGTTCACATGTCAGCATTAACCATGTCCAGAGCCATTTCAAATTCAGTCCACTGTCTGTACGTCTGTGATACCGAAGTGGTCTCAAATGATCAGACTGAAGTTTTTTGTGAATTTGTCAACTAAGTTTGAACTTCAGAATTATAGTTTCAAATATCCAGAATTTGTGACTTACTGAAAAGCTATATGCTGACTGTTTTAGCTACATACCGACTGAGGGATTGTGTACGGAACTAATGTAACGTGTACGGCTTGGGTAGTGAGTGACCAGTCACCGCTGACATTCCTGTATATGCATTTAAAGTGATAATTAATGGTAGGGGTAATTAAAATGATCAGTATTATTTATTGAAAACTCTAAATGCACAGGCGTCACTTCTGTAAGCGGGGCCCAAACACTTTTCAGAAAGTGAATGTACTATTTTCGGAAAGTGAATGTTCGAATCCATGAACTTTTAATTTGATTGCTCAAAGGAATAATAGTAACCACGTAAAGCTTCTCTTTGCTGTGTCAGATCCGTGACGTGTGTTAACGTTAACACGAGTTTGGAATCTGTATTTTTAATCTCGATCAGTTTGCAATACAGTTATTTGTATTCAATCTTTGCCTTTGCAGAGGAAAAATTCAAGTCGGTGAAATACGTCTGATGCATAGGCCTAAAACATTTTGTAATCCCTATCATTATAAGTTCTGTCTTAGTACGGAGAAAATCAAGCACTTAAACTGTCTGTGCAAACAAACACGTTTGCAATTTTCGCCCACATGCCGTCATCGGCCTTTTCATTCCGGCCAAAAATAGGCGTCGCTTAGTTAAATGTTGTGATGTGCCGTCGGTACACAGTTTGTTGCTTACCTTCTCCGTGGCTTATAATTGGATAATTTTAATGTATCCTGCAGTTGTTATTTGTCCATTACTGCTGAAACTGCTTTCACTTTTTAAAGCACTTCAGTTAACATTCTTAAAGCAATTTACATACATTTATTTAAACTTTGTTATTAGATGTGTACTTGGTCTAAAAAACTTGCATTGCTTTTTAACATTGTGGAGTGGCTATAAAAACGCAGCAAGTGTTTATTTAGTGGCGACTCTTCCTCTCAATGTCAATAGAACTCCATGAAGCTAAGTATTAAGCAGACGCTAGTAGTCGCCATTTATGGAAACCGATGTTGATTTCGTTAATATCTGTTTTAGTGGTCTTTTCTCTTCGCTATGATTTTTCTTATTAAAATTCTGTATACATTTCTCTTCTTTCCACATGCTCCATCAGCCTCCTCCCCCTTGGTTTGTGTTAATAGTATCCGGCAAAAAATATGCCTTTTGAAGATCCTCATTGTTTAGGGCTATTTTTTTTTAATCCATCCTCGTTGTTCTTTTTGTGTTATTGGCAGTATTATTGCTAATGCAGAATATGTCTTAAAAGGAATAATATAACAAACTTTACAACTAGTATCTGTGCAGTGTAGAGGTTTGGAGGTTTTGATACTTCGTGAATGCTTTGTGGTCCAGTTCACAGTCAAGTCACAATTCCACCTACGCAATCCCTGCTCCCATTTGTCGTGATAGAGCAGGAAAAACGTACATACGTAGCTGCTTTGTTTTGACCTGTGCTGTGTTTGTAATGCAATTCATTTCCTTTCATTAACAAATACGATTATTGGAAGTCGGTTCGTAGTGATTTTTATGCTACAGTTGTAGTTCGTTAAGTCAAGAGTCTGAGAAATTCTGGCTTTACAGCACGACTTGCGTTTGAAGCGGAAGACCCGTCCTATTACTTTTCAAGCTATAGCCTGTTTATTTCATTATTTAAGTCAATTTAAAGTAAGTGATGGTCCTCAAGATAAGCGTGGGGAGAAAATACATGAAAGGAAGCAGTATTCAAGGAACGTGACCCAAGCAAATGAGCGTTTGATGGATACCGAATCGGAATTGTGTTTTGCGTTGATTGCTTAGTGCCTGTATGAGCGTATTACTTCTTGTAGTCATAATTTAGGAACTTGTGTACTGACTGCCTAGTGTTTGTGGCCTTATTATTTTGTGTTAACTACTTAGTGTTTATGTGGTCTTATTACTCTGTGTGTTGCCTGTGCTTTATCTGTGTGGCCTTGAGTCCTGTGTTTCTGCTTAGTTATTTGCTACGTGGCTGAATTACTTTTTGCGTTGACTGCTAAGCGTCTGTATGGTCGTATTACTTTGTGTGCTGAGAGTTTATTGTCTGTGTAGCCATATTACTCTGTGTTGACTGCTTATTATGTGTATGGCCGTATTATTTTTTATGCTGACCCTTTAGCGTCTGTTTAGCCACGTTACTTTGTGTTGACTGCTTATTGTGTGTATAGCTCTATTACCCTGTGTTAACTGCTTAGTGTCTCTCTGGACTTTGGCCTTCTGTTGAGTTTCGTCTGCTTGCATTTCACCACCACACAGTTACAGGTGGCTCATTTTCACTTGCTTTGTTTATCCGCAGGTTCGTTGAGCTTCACGGGTGTCATCTGAAGAATCGAAAATTAGCGATCCTCTTATCCATTAACTCCTCCAGTTTAAGCAAGGTCTAATATCGTTTATAGTTAAGATTTAATAAATTTGAATGTAGGTACTTTCAAACTTTTGTACTTCTTTTCTGATTTCTTTTATTCTGGATACTGCATAATTTTGACTACCCTTGTGTCTAAATATGCATGAAAAGTAGATTTAATTTAATCTTTCAGTATGGAAACCGTATGCTTTCGGAACGTAACCCCTATTGCTACATGTTATACGATTCTCATTTTACGATTTTTCAATAAATGCAGCGATATTAAATAAGGCATTCCTTGTACTTAATGAGTTACCTGTACTTATTCAATTACTTATTTCGTTATTTAGTTGTAGGTTTAGAGGTAAGGGCGCTTCTAAAATAGATTTAAAAATAGAATGGTAGGTTATGGACTTAATTTATTGGGGGCTCAGGACAGGAACAGTGACGGGTTTATGAGGACACGGTCATCGACCTTCGGACTCCATTAAATACAGGGAATTGCTTGACTACTTGCCGAGCTCTTAGCTTCTCAAGAAGGACTTTACTCCGTGGAATTACAGTTACCTACATGAAACAGGACGGCCTAGACTTCCGTCTGTACCTCAGCAGGTACTATCAACTTCCTTCTGTAAGGAAGTACTCAGTATTTCTTCTATATACGTGCAAATGACGTGTTCTGACAACAAGAACCAGAAAACCCGCTTCAGAATGCGTTTACATAAGCAGTGCAGCCCCTGTGAGCGATTTTTTAAACTAATAATGTTTCTGCAAGTTTTTGTTTTCGTGTTGCTTTAACGTCTGTTTCGAAAACTTGAACTTTGACACCACATGGTACTTCAAGTAGGCCTGCATAATACTAGGAACTGTCGAACGAAATTCATTAAATATTTTTGTTAAGATCTGAGAAGCCAAAAAGTGGAACCCTTTTTTTTTTAGGTGTGCCATCCCCGTTGTGTGTTTAAACTATAAGGTGAGGTAAATTCAGTCAAAAACAACTATGAATGTATGGCTAAAAGATAGTGTTTATTAGCAATAGAAAACTACATGTTTCTGCGTATATCGGCCTTCATCAGGTTTTGGCAACTTTCTTGCTATAAGAGTTATATATTATATGCATAAACCGCATGGCGATGTTGAGATCTCATCATCATTATCATTTGCGTGCGTTTGTTAAGCTAAGTTTGGTGGGATGTCAGACTAACCAGTCCCGCAAAAACCACTCCTCCCCAACATAGGAGCATATAAGATACCACACCTGCAATCACAGTTTCCTCCCAACCCCACACCTAATTAACAGAAAGGATCCACACCCAGCTACCTATAAATCCACTCACGCAATAGACATCCCACCAAACTTAGCTTAACAAACGCACGCAAATGATAATGATTATGAGATCTCAACATCGACACGCGGTTTATGCTTATTATATATAACTCTTATAGTAAGAAATTTGTCAAAACCTGATGATGGCCGATGTACGCCGAGACATGTAGTTTTCTATTGCTAATAAACACCATCATTTAGCCATATATTCATAGCTTTGTTTTTGACTGAATTTACACACCTTATAGTGGAACCTTTTGAGCTGTAGTAATATGGGTATTTAATTGTAAAGGAAAGGTGTACTTAAAAGACAAGCACATGTAATTTCTAGTGGTTCACTAGAAGTTTCCATGTGTATGTGTGTATATGTGCATGTGTATTCGCGAGCATGAAGACAGCTCTGGCTCGCTGTAACTGCTGTCAGACTGTGCGTTACGCAGTTCTGAGCTCTTAGGTTCAGTACAACGTAGTGTCCCACGGAACAGTTGAAGTGTGGGCGGTGGCGAACCACGGACTCAAGTAATCAGCCTGCGGCTGTATTCCGACGAATCGATCAATAGATTAAGCTGCAACGTGGCAGTTTCCATAGTAAAACTTAAAAGGGCTGCGGAGTACGAACTGCAGACCGCCAGACCACGCCTCTCTTCTCTGTAACTAACGCAGGTTCAGCAAGAACCTGCTCTACACGGCGTCACGTCTTTCTGTCCGTCAGGTCTTACCAAGCAGTCCTGCAAGGCCATATTTAAAATTGCAGTTCGCATTTGGAGTTGGAATGGATACGCTGAATTTGTTGTACATCCAGCATGGCTGTTTTCTAGAGGTTTATATCATTGAACAATTAATGCAGGTGAGAGGGACTCAAATAAATGATCCTAATAGTCAGTCATTCAATAATGTATTATTAAAACATTTAGACAGTTGCAGCATGCAAAATCTTCAGTTAATATGTACAAAACAGGCATTTTTGTACAGCACGAGTTTTTTTTTTTTTTTTGCGTGGCTTAAATTTCACCTTCCAACCTCCATCTTGTCGTATTACGAGATGTTCCAGAAGTTAAAGATGTACAGCTGTAGCTAATCTCAAGTATGGTGTAATGCTTGAATATTAGAGGCAACAACTATTGACTTAACTGCTTATTGGTAACTGTAAGAGACCGGGTCTGAATTGTAGGTATCTTGCTACTCTACTGCACTGTTTATTATTGAATAATTCATTGAAGTCCAGAAGACTATATGAGTTTTGATTATAGAGTAACTAACTGTGTGTAGGAAAGTCCTTTTTAAAGACTCTAATAGTTGCTAAGGCGGACAAGAAGTTTCTTGCATTTTGGGCAAACCGTAACTTCAGTACCAACCCTGGTTGCTTAAACTATATGGTTGATGCCATTTATTTCATAACGTAATACCATAATAGTGTGAAAACAGAACAAATGGGTGGGTCATAGTTCGTTTAAGGATGCTGCCTTAACTGTAACGCCTATTTAGCACTGGGTGATGTGAGAGAGTGCTAACTGTCGTTGAATTTGAAAGGATGGGGGTAGAAGTGGTCTTTGCCTCTTTCAGTTCTATATCCCGACATCCGGATGGAGGGAGTGTGAAAATACGAAATTCTGCGGCCAGGATACCAGGTCCCAATCGAGAGACGAACTGAGCACTTCCCTAATACAAATAAGAGGTTTTACTTCCTTAGCTAGCCTGTTTGATGTTAAAGAAAATAGGAAAAGTACACTACACATCATGTATACTATTAAGCACTAAACAACAACAATAATAATAATAACAATAACTACTACTACTTTTAACGAGTTACGGATTAAACGTTGGCTAGTAATTTAGTTACAAGTTTTAGTAAAATCCTTTAAAAATCTTTCACTCATCATTATTTCCTAAAAGATTCTTGGCTGTAGGATACAGCCAATTAGTGTTTTGAAGAGTCAGTCGTGGAGTACTTAACGACAACATATTAGTTGCTGTGCTTACCCATTTTGCTATATAGTGAAGTTCGCAGTTTTCTGGACGTGTCGCCCTGTAGTCTGCTACGTGTGTACCGCCATTTTAGAAGAGTCTTCTCCCTCCATCAACCTGATGATTGAGACAGCAGATTTATCTGGCGTCGTTACCATTTACCACACTAAACGACGTCACACCCACAAAGACAGTAATCATCATAGCCGATGCCGTAGGAACTTCAATCACGCACGAAAATGCGTCGTTATGTGTCCCAGCAGTGTGCAGTACGATATTTGTGGCTTGGTTACGTAATTTGAAGAATGGACATGGCCCCCACAGGATGGAGCGAGTTGCGGATCCTAGAGATCTCGGACGGAGAACCTCAAGCATATATTACCTGTTCTAGTCGACCGTGGCCTAGTGACACGACCTTTGTTAGGCATCTGCTCTGCCCGCCAGCTCTTGCAGTACATCACAGCAAAAGCAGTAAAAACGCAGAAGTCATTCGAATGTGAAAACTTCCATAGCCCTGCAGTTTCAGGGAAACCGCTTGAAATGTTATTTAATGCAGGTCTGCTGCAAGTAGTGTTGTAGCCTGGGAAAGTAGGAGCACATTACACTATCCATGAACCGGGGTCTCAATATAGGTCTAAATATAAAATGTCATAGCAGTGTTTTTTCCTTGTTCTGCTTTTTCACTGTCGACCTATAAACACCTAACACGACAAACCCCTTCATATAACCACAAGACGAGACATAACTCATGTAAAATGGTGAATTGGGAACATTTTGTTATTCCTGTATCCACGTGTATCTCTGAACTACAAACTTCAAAGCAATAAACATTTTCAAAAAAAAAAATATATAAAATGTACAAACCTGAAATATTACCTGTTTTACGTGGGACAAACTTGGTCTGTAGAGTTAAATGAACTGTGGCTGTTGAGCAAGACACAAACACACATTCAAACGCAACAAAAACAAGCGCGCACACACGAACACACAAATAGGCACACGTACTTACAGACACACACAAACACCACACGTACACAAAAGCGTGCTCACCCACGCGCAAACACAAATACACACGCACGCAAACACCACACACAATCACGCACACATCCAAACACAAGCGCAAACAAACAAATAAACACACAAACACGCACTCAAACACTAACACGTACATACACACACGGTACACACAAATTGTACGACATTTCGAGACTTGGTCCGACTCTCAACTTTAGCTTAGTGAGTGTAATGCTGACAGATTTGTTATTTTAAGATTTCGTGGCGGCAGATGGGATCGAATCCCGGGACAGTACGTGCTGAGATCAGACATCTAATTCCGCTCCGTAGATGGCCTTTATGTGTCGTAACAACAGAAGTTTTTCAGTGAAAGACCAATATACCGAGATTTGCTGATCATGTTGTGCGGTGTGTACCGAAGAGATAATTAATTAATGTGGGTCGGTTACCATGTGTGATAGCACTACAAGGTGCATAACTGTGGAGATGCTGAGGTCATTCCAGGTATGAGGGACACGTGGTTGTCTGACGAAGATATCAACAAATCTAATGTATGACCTGCCCTCATCTCGTTCCCTAAAGCCCGAGCGAAACATATATTTCGAGTTAACAGCATTCCGTTCCTTTCCTAATGTCGCCTTACTTCGAAAGTATCCCGATGTTTTGATGACTGTTACGTCATAGGCAGAACACGTTCTCCGTAATACTTGCTCCCATTTGTTAACATTCTGTGAGTTTGAAGTGAGCAGTGTTTTTACAATTTAATGTTATAGAATCATTTATTTGCTACATGTTCTATTCGAATGTGAAGATTTTTAACATTCCGCGAAGTTCTAGACAGATACTCATGAAGGCGCAATTTCTTATAGAGAACACAGTGTTAGAATTCATTGATTTGTAGTAAATGTTAGTGTTCTAATGGCGCAGACACGTTCTGTTCTGCCAGTACGTCCACACTATTGTCATCGTAGTAGTATTCATCGCCATCCTGTGCGCCAAATTCGGGCGTCGTTTCAGGCGTCGATTTCAATTTTGTGTTTGTTGTAGATCTGATGCTCTATGTATATTCTGAAATACTGTACATCCACCAAATATTTCGTTGGCGTTGAAGCTTCCACTCTGAAGTAACCGTACTTGTAAGCGCATTTACGTGAAGGTACCGTATGGATCACGTTTTTCTATGTGACGGTGTGCTGGCTGAATTTCTACAGAGTTATGTATGGTTGAGCTGCGAATCAGCTTAGGTTGTGGTATTGTAGGATGTTATTAGCTTACATGTGTGGTTAACTTTCGGTACGTGACGTTCTTCGTCCAGGTCTTGGTGTCTGTGTTTGTTGACGCCTTACACGCCTTCGCTTGTGCTAACGAGGTACAGTAGCGCCGTTGTCGTTCTCGGCGCCAACCTCGACGTCAGCGTCGTCATACGTGGGCGTCGATTCTGAGTTAACCGAGCGATTTATCCATTCTGAAATATATCAGGCAAACAGTTTCTCGGGGTGAAGCTTTGGCGTCGGTAAAGCCGTCTTCGGCCTTAGACTGCGTCCCATTAGTAGTGCGCATGTGCGTGTCTGTGTATCACCTTGTGTTATACAGTAAAACCTGCCTATAACAGAACCACAGGGGGCCGATTTTTTTTATTGCAGGAAGATTCCCTTTAATACAGACACTTGAAGTTTTGGATGTTTGGGACTCCAGATCCTGGAGATTGAAATGTTTTGAACGAAAGACAGGTTTCCTTTATGCACAAGTTCCTGTTAAGACGGGTCTAACTGTATTTGAGTTTTTTTTCTGTATATTGTGCTAAGTTTATTACCTTAGACTGCATGAAATTCTGTCAGTACAAGTTGGTTCGTCAGATGGAGTTACGTTAGGTTACTGGTGGAAATTAATTTCATGTTTTATTGTCAGAATGCGTGTAATTTAGTTTCTGTTCCCAAATTTTGTCATATAATCGAAATTGCAACATTATTGATGTCATTGCTTTCGAAATATGTCTTCGTCATCATCATAATCATCATAACCCTTATCGCCAATGTGGACGTCAGCGTTGAATTTTGGATAGGCGTGATTCGTCATCCCCATGATAATACTAGAATTTAAGTGGTTAAATTATACCTCCAGGCTGAAACGTCGGCGTTGGTGTAGGCTTATTTGGTCAGAAATTGTGCATGTGCAACTGTCAAGAATCTTAACTTCCTGTTTTGTAATTTCGCTTTGTGATAGGCTGCTGTGTATGTGGCTGACGTTTACAGGTGTAGGTGAGGGATACACATGATTCCGTCAGCTTAGCTTTCGAGATCTGAGGTTCGCACAGCGATGCGAATGAAGTGCCCGAGCTTCTGGGACATGACGCCGTATAAATTCGTTTATAGGTAACAAAGCTGCAAACTTGATCTCTTTCTGCATCTTCAGGGCTGTTCAAGATAGTCCAAGTTTGGTTTCGACGTGTCGAAATGTACTGAAATGTTGATCAAATAACTAATTGCTTTCATCAGTGACACTGGTTGCTAGGCCACGTGCATTCTTTGCTGACCGGCGAAAAGCCCTACTCCTATGCACGTCATGTTTCTCTTGCATAATAAAGCGATGGCACAGCGTGTTTCGCTGGAGACATGAATACTTGTGTTGTATTGCAGGCAGAGCAGGACGGCAAAGTGCAAAAAGATGCTTTTAACTATGACATCAGCCGTCATTGGCGAATAGTGTCAAGGACGTTAACCACTCCTTCTCCTTCTCATCTCTCATCTCCTCACCCTTCCCAAATTATTTCACTATCATACCAGTTAGCTTTGCGGGACCGATACGAGCAGTTTGAGCAATGTAATTATCCGGAATTATTTCTTCTGGTTGATTTATTGCGTAATTGTTGCTGTTTTACTCCTCAGATTATTTAATGAACGAATACGTGTTTGGATGTTATACCGGTTCTTCCCATGAGACAAGACTGCGGGTGCATACTAAATTATAGAGGGCTTAACCTATACATTTATCTGTCATTGTGCTGAGTGAAATGTAGTTCTCTAGTTCTTGTGGTATTTGCTAAGGGCTGTTGCGTGTGAATGTGGTTCACAAAGTAAAATGCGTGGAGATACAACGCGGTTTGATTTTGGTGTTCGAGCCAGGCTTGTTGGGGTAGGACGTCGCAGAAAAGTTCAAAAATAGGTTGTTGTGGGTGTGTCTGTGGGTAGTTAAACGTCAGGTAATGGAAGCTTACAATACACTGTTGGATACATTGCGGGTGGAAGGTAAAGAAAATTAGGAAAATCATTACTAATAAGTACACTTAAAAATATTAAAGAATTACTCCAGAAAGAAAATATTGTACTTGGAAGAAACAGTTCTTTGGATTAAACTCAAGTAAAACTCGTATCGAAATCCTAACTCGTCCAAGGATTGAAGGACACCCACAAAATTTGATCGTAATATTAGGCATGAAACCAACAGCTAAAACAGAAATGTAAGATTATATAAGAGGTTAATTCTAAATAAGAAATATACAGAAATCTGTGGCTACGTCGATGGATAACACCAAGCCTGCGGACTTACTGTGCGAATAATAACGACTGCTTTTAATGTACGTTTATTTGTACAAACATTATGGTTCGTCTTTTAATAATTAAATATTTTGGTTTTTAATATTTTCAGCACTTAAAAGTGGTGGCTAACCCTTTAAAGTTCATTGGTAAGTTTACGTACCAGAGCTGTACAATTAAACTATAATGTGTTTGACAGTGTGCTGACACGTTCAGTAGGATTATCACAACAAAGACACGATTATTCCTTTATCAGACTTTCCGTCTAATGGAAGGCCGTGCTCTCGGTCAGGTACGAACTGTTTGTGTACAGTTTAGATCAGTGATTCCCAACCTGGGGTACGCGTAACCCCCAGGGTACGAACAAGGACATTTAGGGTTACACGAAAAAAATTGAATAATGGCGGAAAAAGGCACGTACGTCAACAGTGTAAGACAAGATACAAGTCAAAGTTTTTGAAGTTAATTGAACGTTATGACGGGTGGCGGAGCTAATATGAAGGGTACAGTTTATGGAAATAGACTGCCAAGGGGTATGGAAGTAAAAGAAGGTTGGGATCCATTGGTTTAGATGAAAGCAAGTGTTTATTATAGCAAGTGTTTTATTTTTTCATAAGTTGGAAAAAAGTATACCACTCAGTGGCGGATCATGATCCGGAGGTCAGGCTATGCGAAAGGTACAGAATGCCTTTCTTTCACACCTCCTACCCCCTCCATCCATTCTCCAAAGAATGAAAAGTCTATCATCCAAAATTATCCAAGGTTTCAATAGCAGCAATATAATAATAATAATAATAAGAAGAAGAAGAAGAAGAAGAAGTGAATATATATTTGTCATTTAAATGGAATTCCGCCCCATATTGTCCTTGTTTGTTTACATTAGGCAAAGAGGGACAAGGTCATCCGTCCTTCATTATCTGAAGTTCTTCTGACATACTTCTTGAGAGTGGCATCTCTAAGTGAATATGAATCACAACTTTATCAACCTCGCACACTACATTATTAAGAATATATATATAAGGAATAAAATAACTTAAACTCAGTTTTCTTCAACTCACTGGTGTAATTTTATAAAATCTTACAACACAAAACTAAAATTCACTTTTTTCCTAAATCAGCATCTCTTGGAAGAGAACTAAGATCGTACACAACGTTTGTGACAAACCTCCTTCTGTCAAATTTCATCTGTAAACAATGGGGGTGTTTCAGTACAGTAAAAATGAATGAATTCCACAGAAATGTACGTACAAATGTAAGTAAAATAGCAGTATATAACAGTACTGTCTCCCCGGATCGTGCGGTTCCACTGCCGCAGGACCACGATTCTGCTGTGGGGACAGCCATAATTTTAGAATTCTTAGTATCGACAATAATGACTAATATATCCATTTTCCATTGCTATGTATTCCTAGACATTGACGACCAAATATTATGATACCTTTATTGTTTAATTCTTTCATAGAAAATCCCTTACGAACCAACAAGACAATAACTGAGGAAGATAAATGATCACATATAACTATATTCTCAACCATACGCAAACAATGTTTTTAGGTTTTCACTGCGTGATTGTTGAGTAACCAGATCTTCTGGTTATTGCGTGGAGTGGTTGGGTCATTTATCGGGAAACCATTACCAACCCAGAAGATATGATTTCTCAGTATGAAAACAAGATGGCAATCGACAAAATCCTTCATAGCTGTGTCATTTCCGATATGTGGTGCGGCAAGCTTCCCACATGACCTTAGCCTATCTTCGATGCAGTTTTCTCTCTTTCTGTTGTTTGTTACTCAAGCGACGAAACGCCTACCTGTGCTATGGGCCGCATGTCTTACACAAGAGGAAAAGGAGTTTGAACGGACGCTGCAGAGAAGGAGCATTACCGTCTGTCAGTGTGTGTGTGTGTGTGTGTGTGTGTGTGTGTGTCTGTCTGTCTGTCACTCACATCCTATACAAATGGCGAGGTATGGCGGGAAGTACTCCTCATGTCCACTCTTTAGCGGGCGTGCTGTAAAAACTGTATACAGGGTGTCCCAGGAGGAATGTGC
>Ga0131853_10003597_pt1:2500-27799 | contig 27799 bp, 22 predicted proteins | sample TergutLab28metaG_FD_92764 | JGI IMG/M metagenome (GOLD analysis project Ga0131853, IMG submission 92764) | Labiotermes labralis P1 segment gut microbial communities from Petit-Saut dam, French Guiana - Lab288 P1 (version 2) (version 2) | ecosystem: Host-associated > Arthropoda...
GCAATGATCATCACTGAATTTGACGAACCGTCCAGGAATTTCTCTGGAAAGACTAAGGGAAACTTAAAAAAAAAAACCGAAGCACGTGATATTCGGTCCTCTCTTGCCGTGTCCGATGTCTAACACGTGAAATCTTTCGTTTACCTGTTGTACTAACATGTTAAATCGGCGCTAACTATGTGCCAACTACTTTAACATTTGGAAACTGCACATTTACCACATGTTACATCCATGTCTTCCGTATGATACTCAAAACAAACGATTATTTCCCTACACAACCTTCACCGACTGGTCTTTGCAATGGAGACGAAGAGTGCTTTCTGCGAGGAAAGAACGTTTCAAAATGTCATCTCAATTAACGCTGTGGTTCGTACTGTCAAATTCCTTTCACAATTACGATAACAATAATACGCTTAACAGCTTACCAAATTTATTGTCACTTGTGGCACTTTTACTGCAAACGATTTTTTACTAGCGGTATAGCTAAACCCACTTCGACGTCGTGTCCTTTATCCTAGTTAATGGAACATAATAGCTCTCTGGCTGCAAAGTGGACTGAAAACTGATCAGGGCGCCTCTAAAGGTTCAAACTACGACTGAAAAAGTGGGGAACGCTTAGAAAAACTGAACACAGCCACAAATACTGACGCCAGTTGAGATGGGGCGCGTTCACAGATAAGATCACTCTTTAAGAGAGGTCATGTCGTTGAGTTATTTACCCAAGCAGACAAAAATGAAGTCAAACACAGCGCGTTTATTTAAGTAAAATATTACCTACATAAGTTCGCTACATGTATCAGCCCGTAAAAGGGCCATACTCAGACGAGAACATACCATTAACTCCATTTCCGCAAATTTTAAGCCATTAGTATCTTAAATGCTCAGGCAGCAGGATGCATACAAACAAACTAAAAATTAAAGTGTACCAATATCTCAGTACCACATCAACGGGTAATTCTACATTCGAAAGATCTGCTCTCATATCCCGGCTCGCAAGCCGAACGTCATGACTCAGGGGCGTTGTCTTTACCTTAGGCAAATACCGGAGTAGCTTATTTAATGAAGCCACAACGACTGCCTTCCAAATCCTCTTCAGTTAATAGCTCCCTTATATCAGTAGCGTGAGGTACTGACCAAAACAGGTATGCACGTTTCGTGTCTCAAACTGGGAACTCAGTAGCTGTGTCTGCCAAGTCCCAAATTTTCTTCCACTGATTTCCACTTAACAGATCATAATTGTCTGTCTTCGCTATGGACTCGAAACTACGTAGTTGATAACTTATTCTTAATATACGCAACGAAAAGGAATTTAGAACTAAGTTCAAATACATGTATCTCACGTATATTGAACAATAATAAAATCTACCCAGCACACACGCTACACCATGAAACTGCACTGAACAGTGAGGGACGAAAGGGAGATAAATACTAAAAAGAATTAGCCTGTTGGACTTTGTCTATCATCTGGTTTCTTAAAATTAACAAAACAATAAAAACTAGGTTCGAGCCCTGCAAGGCGTAACAGACTTATTCCAAAGCGCCCAGACTCATTCTTTCTACTGGTGGATCTTACCACAGTAAAAAAACTACCTGAGCGGAAAGCCGACCACTCCTTTCAACTAGAGTGGGGACTAAGTATGAGTGGAGCTATACCTCCACCCCATAATATCCCTTCATGATATTCATATGGAAAACTTTACTGTACTTAGCCGCTATTTGGTACGAGAATATTGCGAAACATAACTACACCGCATGTGTACAGGAGAGGTTGTAATAATGTTGAAGAAGGTGGTGCTTACAGTAACCATTCCTATAATGGTTTACGGAAAGCCACGTGCTCATGTTTGACCACGTTCCAACGAAACACCGTACGTGACTGTAAAACAAGTGGTTCAGGGTTAATGGCAGACCGGATGGTCATCTGTCAGGGTGATTACTTCTCAACCTGTCGCTTGTCTACTCGCTTTTGTTTCTTTTCGTCAGTCGGACGTTACGCAGCAGGAGTCAACATAAAGGAACAACCACGCATCGCTTACCCGTGACAATGCCCTCAGATTTTCCCGTACCATTCACAACATTTCGAAATATCTCCTTTTAAAATAATGAACTCGAACAGGTCTGCTGTCTGATTGGATGGAGTTATGCTGACTACATCACTAGCAAGAAGTTCAATTCTTCTTAACAGGTCGTACACAATATCACTTACGAAGGCACAGTGTTACCGTCTGATAAGTGGGAACACGCGTTTTGGGTGACACTCGCTACTTCCATATTGGAGGAAGAAAACGCAGACAGCAAATTTCAGTGTCCCATTTCAGAAAACAGTGATCTTAATATCCACCGCCATGGTAAATTCACGTCCATGCGCAATTATATACGTAACTGTACTAATGTGCAGATTTCTAAGAGACACAGTGATTATGGTTATTTAAAAAGTCTGTTAAATTCCAAAACACATATTCTTCGGAAAACGCCAGAAACAAACCTTACTAACATAGAGCATCCATACAGAAAAGTCGTACCTATGCCTTGTGCTTTTGTGTCCAACAGTCGGGCGTTAACGGAACAACAAACGGGAGGAATTCAGCCGACAGAAATACGATTACTGAGAGCAGTAGGAGCATAAAGAATGACATCCTCTAGTGACGAAGGTGGAAATGAAAGATAACAATACAATAATTTCAAGCAGTCAGAGGATAAGGAATGATGGATCGTAAAACTGATGGAGACATTGGAGAGGAACTGGAAATGGCAGATCAGTACAACAGTACAAAGCGGTCGGATGATGCAGAATGATCGAGTGTAGATCTGATAAAAGTAACAGAGAAGAGCTAGGAATGACGTATATGAGTAGACTATTAACTGTGAAGATACAAAAAAAAATGGCTAGGATACCCGTGCAGAACACCTCAACACCAAATACCCGCGCAGAACACCTCAACACCAAATACCCGTGCAGAACACCTCAACACCAAATCCCATACGGCAGTATTCGTATACACGGAATTCTTGATGGGTCAATTCCTAGGTGCTGTGACAATATGAACACAAGCTGCCAGGGACGTGTGAGTGTGTGAGTGAAAGAGAGAGAGAAGAACGGAAGGAAGAATTTTAATTCTGACGAAATATAACTGGAATAAGACATTATCATAATGACTGGTGATTAGGATGTATATGATTTTAGTAATGGACAACACGGCATTGACCCTGTGTGACCCTGTGCTCCAAAAACTACAATTCCATGCCTTGTGCATTCCCATCTGGTCACTAGATGCAGGCGCGGTTAGTTTCACTTACTGAACTTGCGCATTAAGTAATGTGTTGATTGGGTCACGTAGTCGCTCTGGACGCGTGCGGGAAAGAAGAATCTCCGCTCCTGTCGAGAGTCAAACTCTGGCACCCCGGTCGTCCAGCACGTAGCCCCGAAGCTGTTCCTTATTATGATGGCTAAACATTACGTTGCACGGCGGTTTCTGCTTTGCCTCAGTGATTTCCACATGGCCAATTAGTCATCGTTCACTGAATCGTTTGAAGACTTATTCTGACTGCTTCACTGGGTTTTCACACCACTGTTGTCTCCGCAATCATGGATCCCTACTTGCTTATTCTTTGTATCACTTTAAGAACAAAACATTGTTTTCAGTCTTCAGCCTGTCCGCTTCTCAGTGTCACACTCATGCGACTAGTCTGAATTTTCTATTTGCTTATCAATATAACAATAACAAGAAAAAAACTTTTATTACTGCCTGTTAATGTAACACGCGAAGGTCTTGAGGCTTCTATCTGGTTATCAATGTACCTTATCAAAAAATCTTGAGGCATCTAACTGCTTATCAAGTGAAAAAATTTGTATTTCTGTCTGCTTATCAGCGTAATACTCAAGCGAAAATATAGGAGTTTTCGATTGCTTACAAATGTAATATTCGCGCGACTGGACTAAGGGTTCTGTCTCCTCATCAACATGACACAAGTACAGTGCGTTCGGAAAGTCGCTGTGCACTTAGGCTACGGTAGAGTCCGGTTGAAATGTGATGGCACACGGTGACGCACGGGAGGGGAAGTTTAGAAAGTCTCTGTGCACTTGTAAGAGGTGTTGGAAGTGATGTACACGGGCGTCTATACAGGCCTGAACCCATTTAATTTTATTCGAAACACTTTATGCAGATCTGCTTGTGCCTTAGTGCACAGCGACTTTCCGAACGCACGGTAGTAAAAGATTAGATTTTCTGTCTGTGTCATCAGAGCAACAATTGTGTCTTGTGATGATCCCATTATCAGAACAACATTTGTGCCTTGTGATGATGTCATTATCAGAGCAACATTTGTGCTTTGTGATGATGTCATTACCAGAGCAACATTTGTGCCTTTTGTTGATCTAGATGATCTCATTATCAGAACAACATTTGTGCCTTGTGATGATCTCATTATCAGAACAACATTTGTGCCTTGTGATGATGTCATTACCAGAGCAACATTTGTGCCTTTTGTTGATCTAGATGATCTCATTATCAGAACAACATTTGTGCCTTGTGATGATGTCATTATCAGAGCAACATTTGTGCCTTGTAATTATCTCATTATCACAGCAACATGTGTGCCTTGTGATGATCTCATCAGAGCAACATTTGTGCCTTGTGATGATCTCATTATCAGAATAACATTTGTGCCTTGTGATGATGTCATTATCAGAGCAACATTTGTGCCTTGTGATTATCTCATTATCAGAACAATATTTGTGCCTTGTGATTATGTCATTATCAGAGCAACATTTGTGCCTTATGATGATCTCATTATCAGAGCAACATGTGTAACTTTTGATGATCTCATCAAAGCAACATTTGTGCCTTGTGATGATCTCATTATGAGAGCAATATTTGTGCCTTGTGATGATCTCATTATCAGAGCAAAACTCACAAGAAATTACCTGTGTTTCTCTTATAAGAAACTCACCTATGATACTGTGGTCCTTAATTTTATTGTTACATAATAAAAGAAGTTTAAAACATAGGCCAGTGTAGTACCTTACGCAACTTTACGCTACTACGAGTACTACACTGTGGACCAGTGTGCAACTTCATCCACCGGACGGTCATTTTTAAATTACACGCCCTTTAAATATATTCTGACAGACAGGAAAAGGCTATGCTTATTATTTCACCCCTAGATTCTCTCAGTTGTGAAATCAGTTTCTGAAAGTCGTGAAAAATGCATTAGCGTTATGACGCCACTCCGTTTCGCGAGACTGAGCACCACTTATCATGACTGCATGACTACGTACCCACTTAATTTTGAGGACATCCTTATTCAAAGAGAAGTGTGTAGAAGCAGGTTTTGTGCATTGCTTTCTTGAAGCATAACAAATGGGTGACACACCTTAACACTTCAGGCATAAATTACTCCTCTGGGGCCAAGTCGGAGGATGCTGGTTCATTTCCCTAAAGATATAAACCTAGCTACATGATTTTGATGTTTTGCTGACCGTGCATCTCAGTATAATCTTAGTAATTAACCAACTTAATGCACAAAATTTTGTTTTAGAATAAGTTTATTATATGCCTCTACATGTTTCGAGCACTATGTGCTCATCATCAAGAGGTCAAAATTGTATTAAACAGCACCTGGTATCATCACCCTTATAGGTGGCCGTCCTGTGAATCCTGTCTTAACCTGTGCACGGAACGGCCACCTACAGGTGTGATGATACATGATGCTGTATAATACAATTTTAACCTCCTGATGATGAGCACATAGTGCTCGAAACATGTAGAGGCGTATAATAAACGTTTTCGAAAACAAGATTTTGTACATTAAGTTGGCTAATTACTAAGACTAGCTACGTGAATTATGTTAATGTATGAGAAATAAATAGTTGAAAATAATTCGTTGCACTGAATACTATAACACTGCACTGCGCTAGTGATGCACAGCCAGTGACAATTTCCAACTGGATTTGCAACACACAGTCATTTAAACGTAAGCGGTCCATAAAGATTCGAAGACTGGTACTTGGTTTCAGTTGCTATGTCAAAGAACACTGCATCTACATCATACCATCACACAAACACACTAACTGGTCTATATTACGAAAATAAGTCACTTTAGGCGCGTTCACAATATTGCGAAAAGCGATTATTAGCTTCGTCGAATCTGTCTGTCCGTCCGTCCGTCCGTGCGTCAATCTTTTCGCATGGAAAAACTCGACTCCCTTTGGACGGATTTTTATGAAATTTGATATTTGAGTGTTTTTCGAAAATCTGTCGAGAAAATTCAAGTTTCATCAACATCTGACAAGAATAAAGGGCAGTTGCGTGACGGCCAATATACAATTTTGATCATATCTCACTCAATTCTTCTTAAAACGAGAAATATTTCGGACAAAGGTTGTAAATAAAATCAAAACACACATTTTACGTTCAATAACCTTTCTTCTTAAGTCGTGCCGTATATGATATAATGTGGAAAATACTGTAGCGCCAGGCAGGCCACAAATGACAATATTGAGCACGCGCATTGCGTGCTTGACACCTAAAGCGTTGTGCGACGCATAGCGTGAGACTCACGCTATACGTCGCACAACGCACATCCATAGCCAGGCTCATTCTGAACATCATACGACTCACACAGTACACAAGTCATGCTGCCACAGCACCGACTTAACGTAACGACGTAAATCACAGAGTGTTTTTAAACTATAACTTTAGCAAGGAACAATGTATGCTCCCTGAGGATGATCGTATGATCGAAACATGTAGGAGCGTGTTAAGTGTTTTTATATGAATTTTAGATCATTAAATGAATATATGTGCATCTGTTGGTGTATTAATTAAATAAATTATAGAATGCACGCTACAACGATAAAGACAGTTTTGTTATGTTATGTTATATGATATTTACTGCAATTGGGTTTCCACACTATGGCAGTGTTCGGTAGACTTGTATAAAAGTATGAAAGAGGCGGCACAAAAGGAGAAACAATACACATAACAATATAAACACGATACGAAATCACGGAATACATAAAATAGGCAACAATATACAAAACAAAACCCAAACACAAAGAGACTATTATAAAACATAAGTCGAGTAATTAGAAAATAACAAAGAGAAGCAAGTAATAATGTTAGACGAGCTATTTAAAGATTTGCTATTGAAGATTTTTCAGCTTCATAGTTTATACAGCAGGAGGATTATCTTAAATAACGAACTGACAGGGTCCCAGAAGGAAATGGGTTTTGCCATTTTGAAGACGTCTCGAATTCCCTGGGAAGACTAAGGAAAATTACATAAAACCTTGAAACTTACAAACAAAAAGCAACGATACATGGTGTCAGCAGATGGCAGTACGGATGCTGTAAACTTAGAGATTTTTCAAGTACAGGCTTGCGTGACTTAACACGGTCTGGCAGTCACAGCTTCTCGCTCATGGGACCGGAAATCACAGCCATTCTGACCAAGGTTACAGAAAGTAAAAGGCGTAACTTTTAATTTTAACAAGCACATTTCAAAGTGGAATTAATGCCAAGCCTACATCTATCAAAGGTCTTGCTTCGAACAAACATCTTCCAGGGAATAAGGGAATTTCAAGTAAAAATTAAGGTAAAATTGCATATTTCCTGTCAGTCTAAAATTATTTGTGGTGCAGCAATGAGCACTGTATTCTGAAGGACTAGCATTCCTTCCACATCTTCGCACCCAGTCTCACTAGCAACAATTTTAATATTATCCATCTGCGTTCGGTTTTTCCCAGTATGTATTGCAACCAAATTTTCCGACTACGATCATATATTAATTTTTTATCTCCCCACGCGTGTTGCATGTCTCGCCCACTTCGCATTCCTTCCTTTCATCATTATAATAACATTTTTTGACATTACAAATAACGAAGCTACTCATTATTTAATTAGCAAGAAAGTGCAGATCCGTAAAGTGCAATAGTATTGTTACGTAGTCCACCGCCTCTCTTACATTACAAGCAACTTGCATGTTGAGGTCCACCAACACACGTTTCCACTCATTTTTCATTTCCCCATGTATGTTGACATTGCGGGAGGAAAGGAAGCTGAGGGCCTTCGAGAACATGCAGTTGAGGAGAATATTTGGACCTAGGAGGGACGAGGTAACGAGGGAATGGAGGAAATTGCATAACGAGGAAATAAATGATATTGTGCGGGTGATAAAATTGAGAAGAACGAGATGGGCTGGGCATGTGGCGCGTATGGGTGAGGAGAGGGGGGTGTATAGGGTCTTGGTGGGGAAACCGGAGGGAAGGAGACCACTGGGGAGACCTAGACGTAAGGGGTGGATAATATTAGGATTGATCTGCAGGAGGTGGGATGTGGGTATATGGACTGGATAGGGCTGGACCAGGACAGGGACAGGTGGCGGACGCTTCTGAGTGCGGTAATGAACCTTCGGGTACAGTGAAATGCGGGAAATTTCTTGACTAGCTGCAAACCAGTTAGCTTCTCAAGAAGGACTCTGCACCATGGAGTAAGTAAGTATGTTGCATATCCACCTCACTTTTCACCTTTATGTACAACCTGACTTAACGTGTAAGAACTCTGCATTTTGCCCACAAGATGTATTTGTATGTTTCATCTGATTCTCACATTAATATAAACTAAACAAAGCCCTATTTTGCCTCGAACTCAGTAAAAAAAAAAATCCGGATTTGTCTGGGAATCTTTAGTGCTGTAAAATTATCTACCAGTTTCTTTGTAATAAATTTATTGTCTCTCGCTCTTCCACATTCCAGCTGAATTTTCTTATTTACCTTTACGTCTTCTTAACACAGTTGTTACCGTACACGAATTGCTACAATACGATACAAGCCGGCCCGAAGGCAGACGTACACCGACTGATCTTAGAATTAGACATCTCTGGACGGATACCAACTGCGGTGACAGTTGATGCAGTGTCACTCATAGACAGACAAAGCTAACAATTAGGTTCAGGTCAGGACAATGTCAAAGCGGGCGATATTAGGGTGGCGTGATGATGGATGGGTCGATTATGGATGCGCATGAAGACATTTCAGCTGGATGAAGCATATGGTCTGAATTGTATTCTTAACACGAAACGTAATTTGTAAAAGAATGACTGCAAAATCATAAGCTACCATTAAAAAAAGTGACGTGAAGAATATGAATGTCATTTAACCCAGTTTTTTAAGGCCTCGAAACATCTGTGCATTTACAGTTCCGTCTCTTGTATCAAAATGTAGTTACAATGAAATACCGAGTACTGGAGACGAGAAATGCAACCTCTTGTGACGCCGAGCGCTTTTAGTTAGAATAAAACATCATTTTCTAACTAACTGCATTTTTTACAAGAATTCATTAAAGCGCTTTAAAAATCCGACACCGAATTTGTATCATTATATACTGCCTATCTGCTTTGCAAAAGACACAATACTTGTGCGTTACAAAGGTCAGTTTGTTAACTACATTCATGGAAACACTCGGTGAACACTCAGATCTTCGGAATATAACGCCGTGTCTTTGGGTGAGTGTTTCCCGGCGTTTCAAGGCACTAAGTTCCTTCGTAATCCCAGCCACACTCACCCAGGGACAAAGCGTCACAGCACATAAGACTTGCATCTTCATTACAATTGCTGTGACAATTTGAAATCTCGAAATAATCGCTGTCTTTTGTAAATCACACGGAAAACATAAAACACTTTTTGTGGGCAAAATAGACATTTCTAATGTTAATCTGGTGGTACTGCTGTACTTTATACAGCTAAATATTTTACACCGCGGTCTTCTAGTATACGATACGGCGTAGTATCGCAAGTCGTTACCAAGGTTTCGTAGTAATATACTGTCTCCTTCTTCATGGACACTCATTAGAGCCCAGAATAATCACAATCATGATAATCCAAAATGTTTTAAAGACTTATGTACAAATGCGCCGGCTTGTAAAGAGAGGCTAACAAAACTACAAATTAAAAAAATACCCACTTCCGGTTCCTGTTTACTCCGCACCACACACACACACACACACACACACACACACACCTAACCATGAATTACACATGCGGCCACATTTACCAAAATTTTATCATAACAACACATTACTATATTTATTTTATCATTGTAATAGTTCATAACTTTAGCTAATACAAACTGTAAACTCTCTGAAGATGGTGTATTAACACCAAGACATTGCGGAGTAATTTAATATAAATTTACACTACTTATTTGTGCATATGTTGGTATATAATAAACATTTATTTACAAATTAACAGTCAGAGAAATTCGTTATGTATTTCTGCTAATCATGCTACTGAAAACGGTACTGGTATTACTTTCATTAAGAATGGAACAGATTATACTTTAACCTTATAAAGCAAAGTGCAACCCAATACTTACCGCCTGTTTTAACATGAATACGTATCACATACTTTGTCCACACAGTTCATTTATGTGTTTCGCATGATTCCTACAATGAACGAGTACCTTAAAAACAACCCTCAAAGGCTAATCTTTGTAACGGAGACGCAGTGTGTGTTTTCTCTTTCCGAAATTTTAATTATTACTGAGCTACACTTTATGATTCAAATACTCAACTATAAACCCCAAGATATGATAAGAAGTATTGAACACGCATGTCTTTGACAAGTATGTCTCCCGTGCGTAAGAACCTAACTACAGGAATTACGGTTAACTCTAGGGATTGATTTCGGTAGCGAGTGTCGGCTCATTACTTGAATCCACGTGACCTCTGCACGTAGCAGATGGCGACATACCTGTCAGCCCTCGTCAGCTCCCAAAAGGACTCTCATGATGGATTGCAAGAAATGGTGCGGAAACAATGCAAGACTGAACTCGACTATGAAGTGGAATATAGAAGAAACATCGATAAAAAGACCGCAGATTTTATCGTAAAGCGTAAATAATTCCTGTATTTGTAGGCGCGTCCTCAGGCCGCGAATGGAGGAGGTGGACCCAGCATGAAAGGTAGATGCGAGTGTCCTGAATTAGCAGTTGCGAATGGCCGACGATGGGTGGTTGTCCATTTCGGCAGCCGGTAGACATCTAACAGCCCCATTATAAACAAAGTAGAATGTCACAATATTTTCGAAATTTCTCGGATTAGGCAACATGATATTGATACGGTCCAGTAGCGAGCTGCTGGAACAGGATCATTTGCTGTGGGCACATAACAGTCGCGGTTTTTGACTGCCTGTTCCAAAGCTATGTCTGACTTCTTTCTGTAAAGTCTTCATATCCGACACTATATTTTCTTTAAGGAAAATAATTTTTATTATTGAAATTTAAAAATGGGTATCAAATGGAAATACTGTATACAGCTGTTTGCTGTGTTTTCCTATTATTATGTCGTTTATATAATTTCGTTTCGTGGGACCGGTAGCTCAGTCGGTATAGCGATTGACTACGGGCTGGACGATCCGGGATCGAATCCGGTGGGGACAAGATTTTCCGCCCGTCCATACCGGCCCTGGGGCCCACCCAGCCTCCTGTAAAATGGGTACCGGTTCTTTCCCAGGGGTAAAGTGCGGTCGGGACGTGCTGCTGACCACTCACCCCCTTCTAGTGCCGCGGTCATGGAAGAGTAGAGCTATACCTCTACCCACCCTCTGGGTCACACCGGACTTCTAACGCGATCACTTTACCTTTATATGATTTTGTTTCACTTTGCCCGCTGCTGTATGGCCCAACTGTCATTCTTCAAGCATATGACCAGCAGTGGCAAAGAAGCCACATCTTCAGGCCTACTCCAGTGCCAGTTCACCTAAAAAAATTCGTTATTACAAGCAGAAACACGACTTAAGATCAACACACCGAAGACAAACCACCTACGGTTGCGTGCCTGGTATTTCCTTACGCCAACCACATAAATCTATGAGGAATATAAAACATCTGAACATAGCCAACAGGGGACAATACAAATAAGACTTTTAGATGGTAAGGGTGTACGGATGCTTCGGTAATGCAGCAATTAATATTCAGCGATGAGCTGTAAAACGTTTCATTAGTAATCGCTACATTTCTTGTCAGAAATGAAAATAATAATAATAAGAACAATTCGTTTCAATTTCAGTATTTTAAGAAAACCTCGTAAAATGAGCAGGTGAAATTGTTTGAGGAACTACAAAGCGATAATAACTTTTAAATTAATTTATGAACGTTATAAACAGATTTTACTTCTAGAAGTAATAACATATTCCACCTAATGTGTGACCCATAATTCAAATCGTGTTCACTAATTACTTCTCCCTGAAGGTGAACCAGTAGGATCAAAAGATTCGGAAAAGAAAAGAAAATTTTAAAAAATACCTATGTGTAACTCTAAGGTCTATTTTTCGCCTGTTATTACTGAATGTGGCAGGTTTGAGACAAATATATTCAAGTTTACTTTAAAATTTCCTTTGAATGTTGTCGAGCATCAATACTGTAGCAGCAACGCGCCTACAATAGATGTGACTTCTGAACGTGTGTGGTTCGAGTCTCTTCTGGAGCGTATTTGATGGTTTTCCTTAGCCTGTCTAGACGACTTCCGCTATAGTACCCTAAACAAGTTAGGACAGCCTCCTTTTAAATTCTGCAATTTATGACGACCTTCCTATCGCAATCAACCGTTCAAACTGGTGCAACATTTCTTTAGTGAAAGGCTCGGCCTTCCAATAATTTAACCATTTAATTAATGTCTGTTCTAATGTCATGTGGGGGGACGCTGTGTGCCAGTGGAAGCGCGGCACCTAGTGCGTGCAGTCTTCACCCACCGAATGATAGATGAATGAACGTGGAGCAGTGATGGAATGCTACTAACATGTTAAACACGAAGTGATCGACAGTAATGTCTCCCACTGCGACTGGTCCGCCACATTCCCCACACGATTTGCCCTGGAGAATAAAACTCGGGTCTCAGAGGTGGGAAGTCGGTGACACGAATCGCCTGAGCTATAGTACGGCCCATAGCTATAGTTACTCTATGTGGTGTCAACTGAGACTTTACACATTCTGCTCACACAGTCTTCCACTGAATTTCATGACAAATAGTGCCTGTTTTCCTGAACAATACTCCCTGGATTATTGTTGTTGTAATGGCAGCGCGCTGTGTTCTGTCTGAGGTAGGAACTAATTATATGCATATTTATGTCAGCTTCAAGCCTCAAACGTCTCCTGAACAGTGGGTTTGTGGACCGAACCTATACTGACCAGGCTCGGCAATAACACGATAACCATTTAATAGTATATTTTACTATAGTTTAATTGTAGGCCTAATCGTCTAACAACTCAAATTATCGTGAAAATCATGACAAAATGTTTTGACGCCCCATATACAGGTTTGTGATATGTCATTTTTATAAAGATTAAGCGCTAAGAAACACGTTCTGTTGCTACGGCCACGCGCGCGCGCAATACCGATTGAACACGAGGCGCTGATATAAGATCTGTGCCAGGGGCAATATGTAAATTACTAGGTAGTACACAACACAGCATTTGCACACTACTGAAGCAGCTTCGCAGTTTGCTGTTTGTTATCTTACTGCCTAATTAATCCTGCTCGGAATGTGGTACTATAATTTGCTAGCTAAATACCAGCGTTTCGGAATAATAAGCTGTTCGAGATTTCAAGCTTTTGCCGTGGTATAATCACTACGTTCTCTCTTCCGGTTCGTTGAGCAATGAAGGTTTGTTCACTACAGACGTTTCAGGAATCGCTCTCATTTTCAAGGTCAAGGTATCGAAGAGGAAAGCTTACTTCTTGGATATCTTGGGCAGGGTATGGAACCGATAACCTGTACTGAAACGTCTGTAAAAACCAAATTACGCTGCACAACGACCCCGAATAACGAAGAATCTTTTGTTCTTCCCGTAGTATGGGGGCAGGCAAGAAACGTTGGTACTTATCTATCAAACTACGCCACGTAACATCCACAAACATACTGATCTCAGCTTTTAGGTGTGCCATCTCCGTTGTGTTTAGTAACAATTAGGTGGGTTAACTAAGTCAATAACATAACTAATGTATGTCTAATAATTGATATATTATTATTATAGATAAAAACTACACGTTTCGGCCAACAGTGGCCATCATCGGGTTTTATCCCAAATTATATGCTAAAAAAGAGTTTATACAATGTGCGCCACCGCGACGGCGCAAATTGTATAAACAGGAAGGAAAGAAGACAGGCGTAGATGGGGACATAATTCTAAACGAGATTAGAAAGAATTAATGTAGAATGCCATCATCTGGGCTCATCTGGCTCGGGGTAGGGACAATCGGCCGCCTCCTATGATCACGGCGATGAACGATTGGACTCTATTAAATGCGGGGAAATGTGTTGACTATCTGAACAAATATGAGCTAATATTCACAAGAAGGACTCCGGTCCATGGCATTAGTTAGTGAGTCAGTTAGTTAGATAGTAGGTCGGTCGGTTGGTTGGTCAGTTGTCTGGTAGGTCTTCTGGTTGATCAGTCGTCTGGTAGGTTGGTCGTCTGGTTGGCTGGTTGGTCATCTGGTTGTTTGGTCGTCTGGTTGGGTGGTCGTCTTGTTGTCTGGTCGTCTGGTCATTTGCTCGTTCGTTGGGTCGGTCGGTCGCTCGGTCGGTGATCTGGTAGGTTGGTTGGTTGGTTGGTTGGTTGGTTGGTTGGTTGGTTTTGCGTCTGCAGTGGCAGTTACACCTTTCAAATACCAACGTCTAAACAGCTTATGTAATATTACATTAATTCAAAGCCAAACGAGTTGCACGGGCTGATGTTTGAATGACGATGATGATGATGATGATGATAATAATAATAATAATAATAAAGGATGGGAAAATCATGAGTAAGGGAGAATCAGCACGATTCTCCGTTACTAGATAATAAAGGTCACCTCATTCATGCAGCAGCAACTATGGCACAGGAAGCTACAAATCAGAAAGACAGTCATAAACACCCCCATGAGATATAAGAATACGATGAAATATATAGAGTGTTAGGGAAGAACTATCAGCTTTGGCACAAATAAAAAGAGATGAGCTGAGGCCACAAAACATGAAAAGAAATAGTATGCTTAGGGAATACAAAAGAAAGAGAGAGAGAGAGAGAGAGAGAAATTTGGATGAAATGACTGAAGAGTTTAAATAAAAGGTATCAGCAAAGATGCAATAACATCATCTAGGTACAGAAAAACATAAAACAAGTACTATCGAAATAAAATATTTATAACGGATTGAAAGAATTTATACAGTCTTCTGAGACACAAAAACACTAATGCGAAAAACACACCAACTAAAGAAGAAATACAGAACTTTTAGACAAATATATGGGGAAAAAAGTCTAAAATAATGAATAAGCTTAGTTGATCAAAAGCCATTGCCAACAAAATCGCAGCATGGAATGGAACTCAGTATTTGGAAAAGGGGTGACAATGGCATTGACAACTATGCTGAATTGGAAATCTCTTCCGAGGGACCAAATAGAAAATTTCTGGCTTAAGCAATTGACAGTAATGAACAGCTATTGAGCAACACTTTTTATCACATTGATTGAAGAACATCAATCTCTGCAGTGGGTGCAACAGGATTGACAATTCTTATTTCCTGGAACAAAGATACTGAAAGACTAGAGGAATACAGTCCTTTGAACTGGCTCACTACAGTATAAAAAAACCATTAAACTGTAATGAGCAAAACAATGAAAAGTATTTTCGTGACAAAACCCTGATGCCTAGAGGACGGGAAAGGAGTTGCGGGGATCAAAATAACGTAAAGATCACCTACTAATATGAAAACGGTATTACAACGATGTACGAGCAGGAAGCTTATTAGAACGTTTTTGACTGTGTGCCTAACAGCTGGATAATAAAATCTTTAAAGAGTTAATTGGGAAAAGTACTAAAACAATATCCTTCACAATGACAACCATGAGTTACTGGAAAATCAGTATGTGCCTATAAGCAGAAACGCTCACAGAATAGGAAGCCATATAAATAGAAAGCGGAACACTTCATGGTGACTCATTATCATCACCCTTACTTTGCAGTATCTTTTAATCTCTCTCACAGAACAGATAAACAAGTCGAACACAGGATATGATGAGCACACAACCAACACAAAAATATTACCCTTACTTTAAACGAATAATTTGAAGCTGATGGGTAAACCAGACGAGGAGCTCAAAAACCAGGCACAAACAGTTAAAAAATTTATTGATGATATCCACATTGAATTTCGACTTGTCAAGTGTGCAACGATTGTATTCAAGAAAGGAAAATTAGTTTACCAGTACTTGCATAATTTAATACTTTATATAAAAAGAGAAATACAGCAGCTTGAACTGGGAAAAACATACAAGCGCCTTGGTACAGAGAAAGAGGAAGGTGTACAATATTAACAAATGAAAGGAATATTTAACAAGCAATAAAGACGGAAACTGAGAATGATACTGAAATCTCACCTGAATGCCAAGACTAAAATTACAACATTTGGAACATTAGCCATCTTATTATTAACAAAGACTTCTGGTAAGACCTGTATTACCTGGAGATTAGAAAAGTACAAAAAATTGATAGGAAACCTAGAAAGATACTAAATGTATAAAATGCCTCACCCGGAAGCTGACACAGATGGACAAAACAGAAAAAGCAAATTGAAGCAACCTACAGAGCAGGGACAATCAATATTGGAAAATATTTGAACACAGAGTATAAAGAAGACCAGTTGGGATTTACTGCTAAAGCCATTGCAATCAACCAAATATGAAATCGACAACTCAAATAGCAGCAAAGGTTGAGTAACAATTAAATTAAGCAAATAAAAGCAGTGGCGCAAAAAGAAGACATACGACATACAAAAGAAGATTAGGAGATTTCTTACACAACAAAAATAAAGCAAGTTATGCATGGGAAGTAATCTATACTGGAAGCTGGAACAGACAGCTTATTGTGATGGAAATATGTTGATGTGGCTATCAAGGGGAGATCTAAAACTAGAAACAGAAATTGCAATAATAGCAGCAAAATATAAGGTGTTACAAACCAAATATTATGCAGAAAATATGAAAACATAAATATATAGCAAATGAATAAAATGTAAAAAAAGTGACAAGAAAATGGACCATATTATGTCGGTGTACCCAGTATCAGCAAAGGGAAAAATATATACAGTGAAATGACAGAGTGAAATGACAGTGTGTGTGCTCGACTAGCCTTTAAGGGAAGGCAGTAGGAAAAGTACAAGTCTCTGCAAGCAATGTTATATTACACTTCAAATAGGAAGAGATAATGAAAAAAACCACTCGAGATAATCTTAAATTTTGACCATCTCTAGTTTATTAACGTAACCACAATATTATAAAGAACAAGCCGTTTTAAATAAATTAATTTTCCATAATATATAATGTTCTTCGGTGCTTTAATCACATTGCCCTTCCTCTGAGTCTGAAGAAGACGCTGGTGGACTGTATTTCCTAATCTGTCGTCTTTTTGCACCCGCTATCTTCAGAGAATCGTCACACGTTGCGATTCTGCAGTGTTCCTTTGCTCCAATTTCCTTTGTACTTTTTTTACACTCTCATGGGAACTGACCGTACTGGCTCTTTGTTTTATGCCTGGACAGGAGAGGAAAGTAAGTCTTCAAAGGCACTGGCCTTGATATCAATGGATACTTTTGTGTGTGTTTTTTTGTGAGTTATTTGCAAAAGAATTTCATCTTTTTTTTCAAGCTTATGGTTCCGTGCATCTTAATCCAATGTTAATAAAAATCCAACCAGATGCAACAGTATGCAGATATGTATTTACGGCAAAGTCACTCTACATGTTTCGGGTGTCACAGCACCCATCATCAGGAGTACTAAAAACTGTAACCGCAGCCTCCGGTACAGACCATAATACTGGTACAGCTACTTCCTTCCAACGTGGCATGATCAGGTCACGTTGGAGGGAATTAGCTGTACCAGTATTATGGCCTGTACCGGAGGCTGCGGTTACAGTTTTTAGTACTCTTGATGATGGGTGCTGTGACACCCGAAACATGTGGAGTGACTTTGCAGTAAATAAATATCTGCATACTGTTGCATCTGGTTGGATTTTTATTAACATTGCTTTTCATCTTATTTGCTTGGGGATTTATGTCAGTGGGTGAATAGAATGTAAACAGATTTTGATACTGTATTGTGTGGATAACTGTAATACATGGGAAGACTGAAAATTTGAGATGAATTTGGTTGAGAGTGCTGAACATAAAGAGAAATGTGAATTATTGCAGAACATGATGGCAAAAAGTCATGTTCTGATATAGGCTATGACTATGAAGAGGCTAGTTTAGGGTAGCTACAGTCTGCAAATGCAGACGTTGCAGGTTTCAACCAAGCCGAGTGAAAAATTTTTCCAGATGAGAGTTTAGTTGATCTTGTAGCCGAACATGGCATATTCGTTTATTAGTTAGAGCGACTGCAGGCCACCGCCCTCCGTTATAAATTTAAAATACCAGCGTACATTTAAGAACCGTTGGTGACGGGTAGGAGGGGTTACCTACAGAGATTTAAACGAGAAAACGGTTAGAAGCTGATAACGGAGGTGGGCGATGCTGGCAGTCGAGTACGAGTGGGGTGTGAGTGAGGTGGTGGAGAGTGTGATAACCCAAAACAACAGGTTACAAGTTCGGGAATGAATTGACTGTTGGTTTTCCTTTAGTTAGAACACAATTATTATTTGATTAAGTGACCAGGTTCAGACGTTGCATCTAAAATACAAATAAATATATAGTCATGGTGAAGACTATGTGTGGTTCCGATGAACCCCATCCGTATCCCGAAAGAAGTTCTCCTACCAGACTGAGCACGTCGGGACATGCAAGTTACAAAGGGCGATCGTGTATAATCTCTTTTAGCTAATTCTTGCCTGCATACTTGAATGATATTCGTTATAGGCGCTTTCGCAGAATGACTAAGAGCGACTATTAGCTTTGCCCTGTCTGTTCGTCCCTTCTTACGTCTGTCCATTCGTCCGTCCATCCAAATGGAACAACTCAGCACCAACTGGACGGATTTTCATCGGATTTGACAACTGAATAGTTTTAGACAATCCGTAGAAAAAATTTCAATCTGCATTAATATATGACAAGAATAACGGGTGCTATTTATGAGGACCTATGTACATTTACGACAAGATCTTGTTCAGTTCTTCTTAGAATGAGAAATGTTTCAGACAAGAGCTGTAGATAAAATCAAAACACACGTTTTATATTCATTAATTTTTTAATCGCCCCCATTGAAGAAATAATGTAGAAAAATATGGTAGAGGTGGAAAGGAAGGTTGTAGATGACAATATAACATGGCGCATGCGCATTGCAAGCTGGATAACTATGGATACGGACACATAGTCAGAAAATGTAATACTTATTGTTTTTCCATGGTAAAAATCGTTTCGCTAGCGCGCCTCAGTGTTACGTTATACGTACTGTACCTGCCTTGTTATAATACGAATTTGGCGGCTATGATAGTGACCTGTTTAGGGGCGGAAGTCTCTGTGCGTTGTATGACTTGGAAGGCATACAAAGTGAATGTTACCCTTTCTCAAAATTCTATACCTTGAAAGTACTTACTGGAACTAGACCATCTGATACCTACAGACAGGGTTCTGCAGGTCTGCGTGCTTGAAAATGGCATAGTCTGATCACGAAAAAAAAAGACGCACCCAACAGTTTTTATTGGGAAGGGCAGAGGGTGCTGACCCTGAAGCTACAAATGATTTATGTTTCATTCTTACAACTATGGCAAACAAATCATGCAAGTATAAGTGTAACATAACACTGCATCTGCATTTATGTGCATACAAATATAACTACACGTTCCATGGTCCACTCACGCAATTTAAATCAGAAGGTCTCATCTTTTGTGTTTTGTAATTTCATCTAAGATATCCCAAGTTCTTTATTTTATTTTATTTTTCAAAATTCTAAATTAATAGTCATCAGCCTATTTCAGTGGCTGATTTCGGCTAAGGAGTAAATCACGCAAAAGTTTGATATCATCGTGTCTACATTTTTTTTCAGTTTGGGCTGCTTCTCACCCCATGGTTGTGCCCCCTGTTGAAAAAATCTTTCAACCACCCAGAAATAATCATGGCGACCGACGAAGAGTTTAGAAAACCCGTCTGCAAATTCCGAACGCAATTTCTTGTCTTTAAAGATAGTCATTAATGGACGAAATTTTCAAACGCGTGTGTGGAGACATTATAGTGAGAAGTTGCTTACTTTCCACATAAATGTGCAGGTACGTGGAGTTACTACCCTTCTCGGCGAACACGCCTTATTAAGATTATTGTTCATTTGACAATTTTGTTAGTTTGTTTTTGGCGCGACAGCCCGCAGTGTGTCGGGGCTTCCGCATTCACGAGGTTTCTAGATCACACACAACGACGCATCACAGTCGGTAAGACTCCTCTGGACGGGTGATCAGCTCGTCGCAGAGACCTCTACCTGACAACACAAGACACTCACAACAAACATCCATGCACCCGGTGGGATTCGAACTCAAAATGTCAGTAGACGAGCGGCCGCAGACCTACGCCTTAGACCGCGCGGCCACTGGGACCGGCGTTCATCTGAGGTGGGAGTCGTAAACATTTTGCATGGTTTGTTCATTACATTTAGTTTCTCCATAGTTTTCACTCTCAAAGTATTCAGAAAAAGCCTTGTTTCTTCATGCCACTGCAATCAGCAGTAAATTTATTCCGACTTTCTCAGTAAATTTATTCCGACTTTCTCAATGTTATAATTGGGTTACATTGTCGGAATACTTCGAGTGAATCAAATCCTGTCATTTTCTTATTTACCGTGTTTCAACGTATCAATCTGAACAAAACTGAAGGTGACTTGTCTGATGTCACATAAATTAATTCCAGTTGCATGTACTTTCAGAATTTTCGACACTAACGGCTCTCCTTGATCCTTCGAAAATATGAGTGTTCCTGGTTAATGCGTGTTAAGATATAAAGGAGGGCCGCCATTAAAGTCATTTTTAAGGCATCCCTAACAGGTCCGCAGCTTCTGCTGCCTCCTTTATCCCGAAAAGCGTTGACAGCCTACTGCCTACCATTTTACATCCACACAGACTGACTCACTCTCCTACATACTGTGCCCTCTAACTCCGCGGAACAGAGACTTTCTTGAGAAGCTTGTAATTTCTCAGGCAGTCATGAAATTCCCCGCATTTTATGGAATGGAAACCGAAAGTTCATTAACACGTTCAAAGGCGGCCACTAATAAACGGAATGTAAATATTCGTGACTCTAAGTAGGTAATTTCGCCCATCCTCAGGAGCACTAGACTGTGTTTACAGCTTGTGGTATAGAGCACCGACGATGCTGCCTGGTGCTTTATAACACAAGCTGTAATCACAGTCTAGCGCTCTTGAGGATGGGCGAATTTATCGCCCGAAACATGTTGAGCTGATTGAAATTATTAGTAAAATTATTACTGTTGCATCTAGTTGGCTGTTTATATTATTGTATCAGAAATTTAGTAACATCAAAAAAGAAGAGTACTTTCAAAGCTCCATGTCGTGGCTTAGGCCGTTAGCTGTCCACCTCTCCCTGCGGAGTCTCAGATTCGATCTAAGGCCAATTTATTTCAGATTTGTGATTGATAAAAGTGTCAGTGTGACGGATTTTTCTAAAAAAAAATCCGTTTCCTCCTGTACAGTCATTCCACCACAGCTTGACACTCATCTTCATCTTCGTGGTGCTGTTCTCAGACGGACAATGTAGCGAAGCTCGGGAACCTTAATGTATGAAAAATACTCTTCTGGAAATTGGGAACATTAAAAAAAAAGCGTATACTTTTATTTTTATTTTTACGAGTAGTTCATTGCCCATTTAAACACCCTATCACTGGACCCTGCCCAGTCAGATAAATTCAGCCCACAACCTCAAAAACCATGCCCTTACAATTTTTAAAATATTATTCTTCCTTCTAAACCTAGCGCTTTCAAGTCGCCCGTTTAGTTAAGGTTTGATAAACAAAATCTTGTACGCATTCTGACTGTCCATAGAGCACTACATACCTTAGCCTTCCTACCTGTCTTGATTTAAATTTACAGGTAAATTTGTCTCTACATTTAATTAAGCACCGCACCAAGCACAAAGTGTTGAGAAGCTGAAGTACACCGCCAGGATTTCTTAACCTTTGGGACTAGTGGAGGTGGCTAAGTTTCACGCTGCGACCGCTTTACAACTAGAAGAACAGCCAGCCGTACCCACTGGACAAAGTGCTGGGTGGGCCTCAGAGCCAGCCTGGACGCCGTGGTAATCAGAATGTTCCCCGCCACCGCCAGATAAAGGATCCCGATTCTCCCACCATCTAGCCCGCAACCTACCGGCGCGTCCTTCATTTAATCATCCTAATCATATCCAATGAAGAACCCTTTCATTGTGTAGTTTTCTCCAAACTCCTTTTAATTACTCTTTCTTTTGCCGCAATTTCCCTGCAGCACCCTCTTTGGATAGCCCTGTAGGAGAGACGTAACAGCAGAGGAACGTTTGCCTGAGCCACAGATGGGACATGGGCTACGTGACGTCACCGGGATATATTTCGCGTTCTGCATTTACAGGGCTTCAGCCTCCCCGCTATCAAGCGCACGTCATACAAAGATAACTCTTCCTGTTGAAGACTGAAATTATTCTCAATTAAAAATTCAGCCCTACCTCACAGGAAACTCACATTTTCACGATTTTTTTCATGGTTCGAGCTCTAGTGGGCCATGGCCTCCTCATCGTTAAGATTTCGAGAATACAATCAGTCAGACACACCACAGTCGGTAGAACCCCTCTGGATGAGTGATCGGCCCGTCGCAGAGACCTCAACCTGATAACACACACAACAGTCACACAACAGAAAGCCAAAACCACAACGGGCTTCGAACCTGCAACCCCAGCATGCCAGCGGCCGCAGACCCACGCCTTAGACCGCGCGGCCACTGGGACCGGTCGTTTTCACGATAAGCAAGACAATTCAGTTTGGGGAAATATTGCTGTTTATTGTCGGAATTATACTAAATATATAAATACGGTGCATGGGTAAAATGCAGATTTATTAACTGCAGCAGGTAATACAATAGTTAACCCTGTGCTTTAAAGGGCTAAATGTAGCTCTCTTTCCTTGGTCTTCAAACTTAGTCAATTGCCTTATATTAACACAAGAAAATGTCATGGCTCATTGCCTCAATTTATACTCTATCAAACTGTACACGGCGTACAAATAAAAAAAAAAGCAACTAAGAATAGAAACTCACTACAAAGAGTCGAAAGGATGATGAAGAGGCACAAGCTGGTTGTCCTTCTGGTTGCCCGGCAACACACGACGCGTTCCCTCCCCTGACGATTAATCTTTATTAGATCCTTCTCATTCCACTTCGGCGAGGCAAGCTCCTGTGTTACGCCACGTAGCCACACTTTACTGTCTAATCCGACTGCAAGATACAGACCATACAGCTCGGTGCAGCTGGCGGATGTATTTAAAGACGTTAGTTTAACTGCAGAGGTTAGAGGCGTAAAATAAGATGAAGAGAATCGAGAATGGCACCAAGGTAAGAGGCTGGAAAAAAGTCGTGTTACATTTCAAAGTAATATGTCGCACTACGGACGCTGAAAATTCTCTGTTAGGACAGTGAAATGTCCGGGCAGTATTTCAAACGGCTAACTTATGATTTGAAATTCAGAGTGTTACCGCTACAGTAAGCCGCTTGGTGAAGATAAGGCCCAGTTGAAGAATAATGTCACAGCTTTTAAATTCCTCATTCGGGCTAGAAAAAATAATGATCTAACAGTAAATACAGAGTGACCACAAAGTTCCTGTTTAGTTTCCGATGCTGTCAGGTCTGACACAATATAGCGTTGGATGTTGGAATGACTAAGTTGGCAGGAAGCTGTCCTAGCCTGCTTGACATACTATCACGTATGTGCCTGGAGGGACTGTGGAAAACCCAATAAAATATTGGCGAGTATTGTCAGCTCCCGGAGGTGATTAGAACTTAGCACCGCCGGAATACAAGTCACGATCATGACCGCCACACCAACTTGTGCTGACTCTTACACTGTCCGCTCATAAAATGCAGATCGTGTATCACGTACGCGAGTACGGAAGCCTTACCGCACAGGAAGTCTGGAACCGCCAGGAAGGCAGAGGCCTTCCACAATCCTCTACGAAACTGGGTAATTTTAACTTCAGGGGTAAAACGGTCTCCAAATTTCCGGTGGATGCAGGCTTCCTATGCAACAGAGCTCCTGTGACAGCTGCGTCATACGAAGAACAGCGCTGTAATTCTAATATTGTACGAATGATAAGACGTAGAAATTATCCGTTCAATAAGAACCAACAGGATGTACCATTTACTTTCAATTTATTTTAGTCATTAACCTCTTCATGTTTCGAGCAGGCTTACTGCTCCGATCCTGCCAACAGCCAGTCAACATAAACGCATGACATAATACCAATTGCTGTTTATGCAGTGTAGTACCTCCTGATGATAAGCAGTAAGTCTGCTCGAAACATGTAGAAATTCATTACTGAAATAAATGGAAAGTAAATAGTGCATCCCATTAGTTCTTATTGTACGGATATATCACGATGCACGGCCAACAAAACATTAAAGAAAAAGTAGAAATTAATTTTCTACGTGTATAAAACGTAGTTACAAGAAACACACAGGTGAATTCGAGGGTGGAGGAACTTGGAGGATTTTCAAAGAGGGCGGTATGTTCTTCTTATACGAAATTCATCTTGAGAAGCAGACAGTGAGTTAGTTAAAACATTTCCCACTTCCAGCAGAACACAATGATCCGCTATCCTGAGCCAGTTAATATACTAGTCCACTTTTTAAAGATCCTTTTATTTTTATGGGCCATCCATTCTTAAGTCTTTCAAGAAACTTTGGAAATGGTAACATTCACAAGTTATCATACGGTAATCAGACCAGTAGCAGTATATGGATCCGAATGTTGGGTATTAACAGAAAATATTAAGCAGAAATTATTGGTATTCGAAAGGAGGTTATTGAGAAGAATTTTTGGCCCAACGCTGAAAACAGATGGAGAATGGAGACAAAAAACAAACGAGGAGCTGGAAAACCTGATTAATCACGAAAATATAGTAAGGCACATTAAACGTAAAAGACTGGGTTGGGTGGGACATGTTGAAAGAATGCCTGATGAAAGAGTACTTAAAAGCATTTATAAATGGAAACCACACGCAACAAGACCGAAAGGAAGGCCAAGATTAAGATGGGATGATGACGTGAGAGACGATTTGAGGAAGATGGGAGTAAACAATTGGAAACAGAAGG
>Ga0131853_10003600_pt1 | contig 27793 bp, 21 predicted proteins | sample TergutLab28metaG_FD_92764 | JGI IMG/M metagenome (GOLD analysis project Ga0131853, IMG submission 92764) | Labiotermes labralis P1 segment gut microbial communities from Petit-Saut dam, French Guiana - Lab288 P1 (version 2) (version 2) | ecosystem: Host-associated > Arthropoda: Insects >...
ATAATACTAAGCCTGTACATGACTGTGCGGGGCATTTAAATGGCCGCAGCGCACCCATTTGGTGCGTTCGTAAGATACCGATTTAAAAGGATCGGGTGCGTTCGTCGGATAAAGGTTAAACAAGTGCCTTTGTAATGAAAGATAACCCATTATCATTATCATTGATCTTATCCTCAGATCTGGAGGCTGTCCACCATTAAAATCCAAAGACCATGCTAAAAGACCAACTTCACCACTTGCTGTACCTGACATAGTATCACATAGGACACTGCTGTGCTGCACTTGACCCATAAAATGGGCATTTTAGGTAATGTGAGTGATGGCATTAGGTTACAGGGCATCTGTGGTTGGTTTCCTTCAAAAATAAACAACTTTTAGAGATAACACCTTGCTGTCCACTACACAAGTTCAGTGTTTCAGAAAAAGTTTTGTGTCCAGTATTGGGATCTTGTACATATATTATTGTGCCCTGTCATTTACCTGATCATCTCTCCAAGAAGCCCTGTTGTTCATACAGCATTCTTAAGCAACCTACAAACATATCCATGAATATGACTAATCAGGATAAATGCATGTATTGGGATGATACAAGGAAACAAGAAATGAGTTTGAATGTTCCATGTGATTTAACAATGTCTTATAGGTATCTTGCAGCTGCATTTACTTTGTGGACATCCTGTGGCCGGAGTTCAGCATATGGCATCTCCTGGCTGCCATCCTCAAGTACCAACGGAGCTACAACCAACTTATTCCTGTGCGGCTGGCTGATGATATGGCTAACCGGAATCTCAGTAAACGCTCCCATTTGTTTTGCTCTCTCCTGGCCACTAGCAGACTGACCGGCCTGGAGGAGCTGAGCCGTGTCATGGCCTGACACTGGTAGTTGCACTGAGTGGTTGGGTACTGTATTGAAACTTGCACTGAACAGCTGGTTAGCATTCTGATAGTTCATGAAAACACTTATTGGACTGTGGCATGTGTGGGGGAAGCAGAAATGTCTACAAAATATTAGCTTAAAATCCTTCACAGAAAATAAAGTGTTTCAGCCTTTCATTTTTGGTTCAGAAAAATCATGAAAGCTGAGACCACGTGGCTGGCGGTTGGCTTCTCCCACGCTCCTGCTCTTACACAAACGACTCTCAGCTCAGTAAAGGGCTGTCAATCATTATGTTGGATTAATTGCTTTTGTGATTTATGGAATGGGACTCCTCTTCAATTATGTACTGTAGTGATTGCTTCCAAACTGTATATTGAGTGAAAATAAATACTTTGTGTAATGCTTGGGGTTGTTTTATAGCATTAGTACTGATACTTCATAAATTTTTGCAACTGTTTAGGTATTTTATATTGAAGATGGATTTTGAGGTTTGTGACAAGTTCTGTTGGTCCCATTTAACCATAAACATTGCACACTGCACTGTACATGGCAGCACACTTGGGGTTGTGGAACAGAGATACATCAATTGGTGAATGCAAATGTATGTTGGCTGTGTGGTGGGAACAGGAATAAGAACTTCCATTTAAATCATTCCTTTATAGGGAGGGTAGTGGAGCTAGTGACATGAATTTGTCATATGTTGGCCAGTCTGTGTAGGTTTTACTGTACATGACCAGTATTTTGTTAAAATATAGCTGTCCTACAGCCTTGGTGTTTTATTACCATGACCCTAATGCTTCCATACCAAGGTAGCAAGTGTTTTAATATCATACATACCATGTACCATGTTCAAAAAGTGTGGTACACAAATGTTGTGTCTAGTTGCTAAGATTTAATCTACACTCAGTTTTGCTGCATTTTGACACTGGAACTTTGTTGCCTGCCAGGGCATGGCAGTGTATATGTCTGTCCTTCATCATTACTTGGATCGCCATCATGATCACCACACAGTCCACACAGCCCACCATGGTACAAGCCTAGTACTGACACGGTGAGAAAGTCTCTGTAATACTCCAACCAGATGTCACCATCTCCCAGATGGATCCGAACAAGCCCATCTTGATGCTGCCACACCCTGCAGTGTGGAAACAGATATGTCTTGAAGCTGTCATAGTAACAGGATTCACATTGGGCCAAACACTGCATCAGTTGGTTCTGATATCAGAACACAGAGTTAGTCACTGAAAATAAGTTACTTGAACCACCTGATGCAGCTGTCAGCCCAAGAAGGTTTTATTGAATTAGAGCAGATGTTAAGTACAAAGCTGCACTATACCCATGTTATAGCACAAGTCTCAAAATTAGTGAACCTCAGTATATGGAATTTTGACCTTGGTCACTCATTTTAGTACTGTTGCTTTGACCTTTCATGACTGGTACCGATAAATCACCATCTCTTATGTAGTTTGAGCTTCCAAATAGTGTTTGTATTTTATTAAAGATAAATGTGAATGCTGTTGCAGGTTATTTTATATTTTTATTATTGCTGCTTCACAAATTCTTCCAGCAAAAATAAGCATTTTACCTTGAAAATGGATTCTGATGTTCATGACAGTTTTATCATTCCAAATAACCACAAACGCTTGTACCATATAGTACCATACCATGCTGAACTGTGCTGTACTGTACCATACCATGTTGAACTGTGCTCTACTGTACCATACCATACTGAATTGTGCTCTGCTGTACCCTACTGCACCATACCATACCGTGTTGAACTGTGCTGTACTGTACCGTACCATGCTGAACTGTGCTATACTGCACCACTTACTGCAGGTGAGTACAGAAGGATTGTGAATGTATGCAGAATAACAATTGTGCCATGCCTGCACACTTTTTTTCTAATTAAAAAGAAGCATGGGTTAAAGTTATCCCTGTGTTTAATGAAGGCATCACACCATGAAGACATGGGGCACTTGAGATGCAGCTTCAAGCTTCAGCTCTTTTACCCTTGGCAAAAATGTTGCAGTATGCCTTGAATTGTCTGGGTCTGTCAGAGAAGAAAGACATTAGTATGCTCTAGCCAGGAACTGAACCAATTTCCCAGTAATCTACTTAGACCTACGGGAAATTGTATGGTGCAGCAAGTATTTAGTGGTTATACTCCAAATGCATACAGGAACACATGTAGGTTTTGTATAAAGCTGTCGTTACTGCTGTCCAATTTTAAGACAGTCATAAAGCTCTCCAATAACAAATTTGAGGAAATTGATTCAGTTATCATTTGCCATTTACATGTGGAGAGGCAGAGAAGAGGATGAAACAAATAATGTGTTTTTGCAAGTTTTCCTTAAAAAGTGCCAAGAACACCTTCTGGTGTTGCTGTCTGCTTACTTGAACAGAGTGCTACTGTATTGGTAGCCTTCCTGTGGGCTTCTCGGTATTTGGCCATTTACAGAGATGCTCAGCTGATCAGCAGTTGGCAGCACTTCCACATAGTTGTCATAACTGTACACTCTCACAGCCTGCAGTCAAAATGACACTGTTGCAAGATTCAGGATTCTCACATCGGTGTTGCTGAAGATTCAAAGCTTCTAGGATGTTGCACTCTGTCATTGGGTAAGTAGTTGCATGTTGCAATGGTTCATATTGTGTGTGTCTTCAGGGTGAAGCTAAAGGCACTACAATCTCAATGACAGTATATCATCCCAGAATATTTGAACTTTCTTATTCTGTATGCATTATTATATGCCACACTCATTTTTTAACCTGAGCACTAGATAATGGTCAACCTGCTCCAGCCATTTTATCCCCTGGGAAAGAGCCCCAGTACCCATTGAGTGGGAGGCCCCACAGCCAGTATGGATGTTTTGGAGAAGAGAAATATCTCCTGTTCCTGTCAGAATCAAACCACAATTTCTCAGTTGTCTGGCCTATAGCATAGTCACTATACCAAATGTTATCCTAACTCTCATTTTTATGTCAAAGAGATTTAGTAATGTGCAAAGAGTGCATAATTTGTTAACATTCTGATGCTTTGGTTAATTTTTAATAGTGATGGGTTAGGCTGATAGATTTGTTATGTTATTTAGCAGTAACATTTGACTTGCAGTTAGTCTCAAATGATATGAGCAGTTGGTCATTGGTGAACAGTAAGCATGTACATGGCCTGCTTCAAGTGGCTATTTTCGTGCACACAGAAGGAAGCTACCCAATAATACTAAAGTGTGTGTTGTACCTGAGTTGTTCAGATATATTGTGTCAGTAGGTGAATGGTTAAATAATGCTAAAGGGTGTGTTGTACCTGAGTTGTTCAGATATAGTGTGTCAGTAGGTGAATGGTTAAATAATGCTAAAGGGTGTGTTGTACCTGAGTTGTTCAGATATATTGTGTCAATAGGTGAATGGTTAAATAATGCTAAAGGGTGTGTTGTACCAGAGTTGTTCAGATATATTGTGTCAGTAGGTGAATGGTTAAATAATGCTAAAGGATGTGTTGTACCTGAGTTGTTTAGATATATTGTGTCAGTAGGTGAATGGTTAAATAATGCTAAAGGGTGTGTTGTACCTGAGTTGTTCAGATATATTGTGTCAGTAGGTGAATGGTTAAATAATGCTAAAGGGTGTGTTGTACCATGGGTGTAGAGAGATACTGTGTCAGTAGGCGAATGGTTAAATAATGCTAAAGGGTGTGTTGTACCTGAGTTGTTCAGATATATTGTGTCAGTAGGTGAATGGTTAAATAATGCTAAAGGATGTGTTGTACCTGAGTTGTTCAGATATATTGTGTCAGTAGGTGAATGGTTAAATAATGCTAAAGGGTGTGTTGTACCATGGGTGTAGAGAGAGATATTGTGCCAGGAAGAAAATGGTTAAAGTCTGTGTTATACCAGAGGGGATGTGGTGTTTTCCACCTTCTTGAGAAAGACTGCAAACCGAGGCTGCAAGGAGCAGTCAGCCATGGCAACTGTGTAGCATGTAGGCACTTGTGTGGTGAGGCTCAGTCCATCGAGTGTCCGCACGCTGTGTTCAGTCAGCATACAGGAGCCTGAAAGCGAGCCACATCAACATATTTGGATATATTCGTTTATTTGTTTTTGCATACTGTGAATCCCTAAGGGAAAAACTGTTGGAAACAGAATAAGTCATCAATGCTTTTTAAATGGAAAACGTTACAGAAGTACAAAATTTAAAAATTTAAGAAAATATAAAACTCAGTAATAAAAGCATTATTAATAATATATTTTTCCCTTCATTCTTACTGTACACTTCGGTTGTAACGACACAAATTTTTTGGCCCCTTCAATTTCGTTATAACGGAGTTCAACTGTAATTGTTTTGTATACAAAAAATTCCTAATTTGTTCTTTTCCAGATAAGTTAGGTGTTGTCCATGTTTAGTAGAGCATTCTATATCCAAGTTTACTTCTAATAATTTTACATTATTGTGTATTTCCATATTTTTGGTTGTCTATTAAATTTTACCACTTCACTATTACCACACGAGGAGGGCATTAGGTCATGTCTGTGGCAGACATTTCCTATCACAATATTTGTCTTTCTTCTTTTTCCACACAATTACAGATATGCTTCATAGCTTCTTTAGAATTATTGTTACTTGTACCATTAGCTCCACCCCCACTACCACAACACCCTCATTGTTCAGATTTTCAGTCGTTTCTATCACATTGTCTGTAATAACACTCATTCTCTAACACCTGGTTTTGCAAAACTTGATACTTCATAGGTTACACATAAATTATTTGCAGTTCAGCGGCACAATTTCTTGCATAACTGTCTCCAGTTATCATGATTTTATGCTTTATTCTTGTTGAGTTATTGAATCTTTGTATTTTCTGGCATTGTTGCTTCTTGAAATTACTTAAAAATTTAGCTCTATCTTCAAATGTTGTGTTTTTCATGCTTTCACTTTCTTCATTGAAGTTAGTTAGTTAGTGGTTTGTACTTGTTTGCAGTCCGTGGAATTAGCTGTGAAGTTCCTTTCTAAGTACCCTGATTTTTTTATACCAGTTCCATGTAACATGAATTGAACTGCCTTCTAATGTTAAGCATTTTGTTTGCACACTATTGCTATATCTATTCCATATACTCAATGTATTCTGTAGAGATAATCCTTTCTCACGTAATTCTTCCTGTAATACTTTTATTACTTATTCACAGGAACTTAGTTCTAATTTTACTTTTTCACAGCACTCACATGTGTTTTTACTCTTTTCACTAATTTTGCTCCCAATAATCAGAGCGGTGCTCACCGCATTTGTGCAACTGACCAAAGTGATGCCTGGAGTAAACATGTCATGGGAAACTTTCCCACCTTGAGCTGCAAATTTAGGAGTCAATATAAAACAAATGTTTTATATTGACAGTGTTGCTAAAGATTTGTGTTGAGAGTTTGGGAACTACAAACTGAGAGACAAAGTGTAATATCCCAGAGGACTTTGAATCTTCTACAGATATTAGCAATAAACTACACTTATTCAGTTGAACACAACACAGGTTTATTTTGATTCAATTTGTGCCTTCACATGTGTGCTGCATGTTTTGGCCTATACTTAGGCCACCTCAGGCATGTCAGTACAAAATTCTTATAAAGATATACTAAGGGGCCCCAACTTTATAGTCATTACTTTGCTATAATGTTAAAACATAGAATGTAAAGCATAAAATTGTAAGACATAAATAATGTTTAAATAGTGTATATAAAGACATGTTTTAGATTTAGGTCCTTATGTATTGTAGTGAGAGTTCACATTGTAATTCGTCTGTGATGATGTGTAATTTACATGGCACAGCATGGTGTGGTATTATTTTATAAACTGAAAATGTCAAGGTGCTTATGAAAGGTAGACTGCAACTAACTGCGGGAGAACAGCACCTACCTGTGATTCCCAGATAGGTGAAAAGTTGCAGCAGGGGCGGAAACTGCGTATTAATTAGCCACGGCTGCAGCTGGGTGCCAACAGCTGATCCCAGCACCATCTTGTAGCTGTTCACTGTAAGCACAGGCCTGCCTTCTGGAGGCACCAGCAGCTGCACACTCATGTTTCTGGAGAACATGGATTCCACCTTGGAGGGCAGAAAGTCCTGTAGAGCAACCATCCATGTAGGAAGCTGCCCAAAAGAAATAACAGTTTTGTTTAACTTGTCTCTGATAAAGGTCTGCCTTCTGTAACATTTGTGTTCACATATAAACCTTCTTCTTCAAACCTAAAGGTGAGCACAGCAGCTTCCACCAAAACCTTGGTACTGTCTGAACTGTCACTTCACTAATAAATTGTCATAGTATGTAAACAACACTCAAACACCGTACTTGAGTCTGTGCTATTTAACAATGCTGTCACTTGCTATAATTACATTGTGCCAATGAACGATAAATGAATGAGCAGGTAATATTGGTTGAATGTTACTGACAGGACAACTGAACTACTGGGAAGAAAACCTGTCCCAGCGCCACTTTGTCCACCGCAAATCCCACAGTGACTAACTGCCTGAGCCATGGCCCACCTTATCCAGATTATAAACTAGGCAACTGTCATTGTTTTGGGGACTTACAGGCTACAGGCACTTCATCTGAATTGACAAAATTGAAGTACTGGCACGTATAAGGGACAGACAAGACTCTGTCGCAGGCTGACTGTAAGGCTGCTGTCCCTGTCGGTATCACAGCATAACAATAGCTGCAACTGTGCACAATGAATGACAGAAAACCTGAGGTTCTCACAGCAGTGCTGCTGCACATTCAAGTCTTACGGGATGTGTCACACTGCGTCGCTGGGCAAGCAGTTCCAGACAGTGTGATGGTTCACAGTGCCATTACCATGGACTGCTCAACTGTGTCACCCTGAATACAAAGGCACTGTGATCTTTCAGAGTGTCCGGACCTACTTGCCCAATGACATGGCATCACATCCCACTTTTATCTTCCAAAGAATTAATTGAAATTAAGAAATATGAGTAATGACTCTCATGACAGTTTCTGGTTTTACCTCAGCTTTTACAGAGCGTATCATCCATCTGAATTTTCATGCAGGAAAGTTCCATCTCTTACGCATACAGATTCCTGAGTTTATCTAACAAGCATCATTCGTCACTACCTGTCTTGTGTACATGTGGGGAGGAAGGTCTGTTTGCAACTACAGGTGTCATTACAGCAGTGACTGCATCTTATGTGGTTGTAAACAATGGAACTACCAGCTGGCATCTGCTGAAGTAGTAAGGGAGTGAAATAAGCATCAATTACATAATGGTGCTGGATTGCTCTCAAGCACACATCACTCTCAACCCATCAGTTTCTGTTGTAGCACTGTACTCACATTGATGGAAGTAATGGACATGTTGTACTGCCGCAGGGTTGTCAACTCACATGCGACTTCAAAGCATGCACGTGTCAGAGGTATGTGGTGCCTGCCCCACTGTTGTGTATCCTGTATGTTCTGCCTGCATGCATCATATGGCCATGCAGTAGCACTGGAGACCAGGTTCCACTGTTCTGTTGTTACACGTCCTTCCAGTGCGACTTGCAGGCCTGTTTCAAGGGGGCACCGTTCCCCATTGGTGGGGGGACCCCAGACAACGCTTAACACTGCAGTGGCCAAGTGGGGTCTGGTATTGATTAGAGAGCCAGTTGAGTCCAACAGCTCCAAGAAACTGGTAGTCAGATTGAGGCACATCTGTACAGCAGAGAGAGGAGACATATGATGTGAAAGTAGCTGCCTGGAATGTCAAGGAGATGAGGAAGTGACGAGAACAATGACAGATTACTTACTTTGTGTCCACCATGGGTGGTGAGCTCCATGGTGATGCTGTGTTTTGCAATGGCCGGCAAGTGCACATACATGATACATAGGTCCCAGCTGGATGAAGCGTTACTCACTAGAGACTGAACCAAACACAGTTGTGCTCTGTATTCTCCAACACGCAATGGCTCCAGCTGTTCTGCCCTCTGGCCTTGAAATATTGCCTCCACCTGAACCAACAAGTCTGAATTGACTGACTTGCTTCATGCAGCAGAGTTCTGCTTCAGCAAATGTCAGATCCTCAGTTAGTCAAGAAATTCCTCACGCTTATGGAACCACATGCTTCATCGTGTTCCCTCAAGCCCACCATTTGAATATTATCCTATGCCTAGGTCCTTCTCGCTTTCAAACCAGAATACTGCAAATATTTCTCTTCTCCCCCATACATGCCACATGCCCTGCCCATCTCATTCTTCTTGATTTTATTACCTGAATAATATTGGGTGGGGAGTATATTTCATGAAGCTCCTCACTGTGCAGCTTTCCGCTCCCCTCTTACCTCTTAGCACCAAATATCCCCCTCAGCATCCCATTCTCAAACTCGCCCAACCTTTGTTCTTCTCCTAAAGTAAGACATCAAATTTCACACCATACCAACAACAGGCAAAGTTGTAGTTCTGCATATTTTAGGCTTTATATTTTCAGATAGGAAATGGGGGACAAAAAGGATGTGGGACCATACTGTAGCACACATTCCCTGAATTTAATCTTAAATTCTCCATGCATGCAATTTTGGTTTGATTATATCATTTCCAAATATTTTAACTTCATCTCATTTTTAAAGGATTAATTGACCATCTCAAAATTTTAATTTTTCCCTGCATTCTGTTTGGCAGGCATTAACATATAGTCAGTTTTCTCAAAATGTACTTAAGACTAACCTCCTTACTAGTGAATAACAAGGTTCCTGTGATTTTCTTTATCATATTTATGTTTTTGGTCAATATATGAACATTACCAGCAAAGACCATAAACTGATGTGTCCCATTCAATTCAGTACCTTGTAGTTTGTCACCAGAGCTCGAATAGCTCACTAGGCTATGGGATAAAAGATTCAGCGTTTGGTCATGGCAGAACCAGGAGAATTTTCTCCTCTCCAAAAAATCCAAACAGGCTCTGAGGCCCACCAAACCTCCTATTCATGGCTACTGAGGCTGCTGAGGGTTCCTTTCCAGATGGGATAGAGAGGTTGACCACTCACCTCTATCTATAGCTGAGGTTAGGAATGAGTGGAGCCATACATCTACTTTCCCAGTTCTCAGCCCTGAATTTCACTAACAACACTAGCTGTACAAGTCTCATGCATGACACCTTGATGGGTTGTGTTCCAGTAGGCAGCACTCTTGCCAGTAGCCCACAGCTGCCAACATCGGGCAGCAACATCAAGTAGTTGAACAGATGCAGTAACTTGAACAGTGAACTTCTGGCAGGGAATGCATGGTATATCAGCTCTAGCAAGTCATCCTCACTAAATGAGCGCTCACAGTCCAGGAGTGCCAACTCAAGCCTCAAGCCAGACATCTCCAAACAAAGAAGATTTTGCTGTGGACACAAGCATTAGGCATAAGATCTTGCTCTAAGAGTTGGGGCACGTTGTTCATTAAGAGCTTGACACACAAGAAGTTAGTTCTGCAAAAAAATTAGATTTTGCGGAAATAAAGTTTCATTAAGGGGAACCACCCAGTATGAGGGCACAAGCATTTAATTTATAGGTTGTAGCATATTGAATTTGGCTGCTGTTGTGTGCATAAAATCATATTCATTTGATTAAAATTCAGTACCTGTTTGAATTTTAATAAACTATTATTTAAGGTTACATTCTATGATCATGTTACGCAACATCAAACTCTAAATCTATTTTTTTCTCACAACTACATTTTCTCATCTTCTGGTACCGTTATCTTGTACAGCATACAAGATGCAGTCCTCAAATTGTCACCATTACTTGAAAACATCGCAGAACCCAATAAGGTTAAGACTTACGATACCAATTACAGAAAGATGTTATACAGGTACAAGGAAATGTTGAAAAAGTACATAACAGCAAACAGAAATACACAAACAGTAAAACTTTGTATGGAGAATACATTTCTTGAAGAGAGCTAAATGTTCATCTGAATGTGGTTATGTTAACAAACTACAGATGGAGGGTTGAAGCAATGTGAGATAATCATACTAAGCACACAGTAATCCTTCACTCAAGGTAGGGGTGATCAATCATGTTGGGCAATACTGTGTCACGCAGATTTGTAATAGGAAAAATAGAGTTACTTGACCAGACAATGATGTACACCCCCTTCCCCCAAAACTTAAAATATATTCGTGTTTAATGTTAAATCTTTACACATTGCTTGGGTAGCTGATGCTACAAGCGTCCATGGTGGTTCAGTGAATAACTGCCCAGATTATATGTATATATTTTTATTTTTTTGGCTTGTGGCAAATATTTTCCCCCATCTATTTAAGTATTTACAACCATGTGTCGTCAAAGGCATCCAGGGTAAAACAGTGTTGCAGGAAGGTTTACTGTGAATTAAAAGCCATAGGACACATTAAGGTATAAACACATCAAAAGTACCTCTTACATACCATTAGAGTTCAATAACACAGTGCAGCAGTGTTGCAAAATCAAACTGTTTCTAAACAAAATGCAGAACATCATTAAAAGTTCTGCAAGAAATCATGAGATAAATACATAAAAATGTTGACATTTCCATTACTGCAAAAAATTCCACATATCCCGTAGAAGATAGGAACTTTTCTCTTACAACATAATCTGACTGTATGTACAGAAGGGAATAGTGCTCCCTGCTGTCAACTTTTTCAGGTCTGCAAATGTTTTCATGTGTAAGTGTTCCTTGAGATATGAATGGTTATTTCAGCTGTTCCTTCATGGAAAAGGTTGGAAACACTGATATAGAATCTTGAATCAACTGATAAACTGGGACTAATTAAAATGTCAAGCACAGTGGAATTCTTTTTCAATGTATAACACTCATTTGTTTCAAAGAATTTATAAAGTACAGGCAATTAAAATATAAATTAACCACAAACAGCTTAAAAAAAATTAAGATTATTTTTAATAAAACACTTTTTGGATGCATTAAAGATATTAAATGATGGAAGGAGAGTCTCTTTCTATAAAATACAAATGTAATCAACACTACTTAACAAAAGAGAGAACTTGACTGAGCTGAGAGTGATCTGTGCAACAGCAGGAGACAGGGTGAAGCTGGTTCTCCAGCCATGTAGTCTCAGCCAGATTTCACAGAGCCAGGCTCAAAAAGTCAAAATCCCTAACATCGAGGTTCAAAAACACAGAAGCTGAAGACAAACTGCTTTACAAAACTGCTAAATCACACAGGGTTTCGAATTCTCATACGATCTTGGACAAAAACTAGGTATACTGACCAGCAATGAATATGGAATATTCCTCTTGACAGACAGGTACACAGGGCAGGTTGCACAGTTGGACTTGAGCTTTGTGGCTGCTGCTGCACCCTTCACAAACACAAGGGTGCGCATGTGCATCACTAGACCCATCTCCTTGGCTTGAAACACAGGAGAGAAATGTATTACTTTCAATTTACATTACAATATATTTTGATCTTCTAAAAGAAGGTATTTGATGACTGTTAGTTTTATGTGGTGTGCATACGGAATGACAACATACAGGGTGTCCTAACAGTCCCTTCAGTGACATTACACTCATGTTCCAGTGAAAAACTGTCTTATTTACAACCAACCATTGGCAGAAAGTCACAATGTGGAGCTACAGAAAGTGTTCAAATTGTTGTCAGCCAAGTTAAGTGCACATTTTATATCTCCTAAGCACTGATTCACAAACTGCTGCACTTAATTTTGGTAAAGCAACTTTCAGGACGCTTAGTACATTAAAACATAAAGAATTGTCTCCCTTATTCTATGATTGGAGCTGGGATAGTGTAGTTAGTGCAGCAGCTAGAATATGGGGCTCAGCACTTCACAGTTCGATCGCCGATCCCCAGCAGACTCAGTCAGAAGCCCACCTGTCCTATTCAGAGGAGGTTCGTTAGCTGTGGGTAAAGTAGCTGGGGTATGAAGCTGACAACTCATGTCCATCTAGTGCCAGGATTAATAATTGGTGGAGCTACATTCTTATTCCCCCTTACACTTTTATAGCATGCACAGGGACAGTCTTACCTTTTCCCACCACATTTCATTCTTTTACATGCCAGATGTCACAGAAGTGATAAAGCCTATCCATCTTAAAGACACAATACACAACAGTGACACTCTCCTGACTAGTCTGGCTGGTGGTAAATGCATATGGTGTAACAATAGATTGACCAGCAGGGCAGAGCTGAAGAAACTGGAGACAATGCACTGCAGTGCCACTTTGTGTACAACAAACCTCTCAAGAAGTCACCCAGGACTAACCCTGACAGTCTGCAGTAACAAGCCATGTTGAAGCACTGCCTAATACCAGGCCCAGTGAAACAGCGTTCAACACAGCAGTTAATCCCATAAGAATTAATTAAGCCGGTCCCTCTGGCATGGGTGTGTGGCCACTCGCTTGCTGGGATTGTGTGTTCGAATCCCACCAATTGCATGGATGTTTGTCTGTTGGGTGCAGCAATAATCCTCTACACTTACAATGAATAGATATAAAAGAAATTAATTAAAATACCCAACAGTTGGTTGTTAATGATCTGACAAGCTGTCAGCAAAAACATCATCAATCTGAATCCACACAATATATCAAATATGTGGTCATCAAAACCAGTCAGTATTAAAGTGAAACAACATTGTTTGAGGCAACATCACGCAAGGACTGTGTCTATAATGATGATGTGTACAATAAACTGCAAATGTTTAAGTATAAATATATGTGTTTGTACATGCCCATGTGCATGTGTGTAACAGTTAGACACACAATTAAAACAAAATAAATCATTATTGAAATTGTATTACACATCTGCAATATCAGTGCTCCTACAGAGGGGTGAGAATTGGACTGCACTAAAACAGCAGGAGAGAAGAAGTGAGACTGCACAGATAAAAATTTTGAGGTCACTTTTACACACACACACACACACATATACATACACAAAATTTATGGTAATGCATATATATATGCATTACCACAAATTAGCAAATAAATAAGAGAACTAAATATACACAATTTAAATGACATTATTGCAGGTGATAAATGCAAGAAAATACGACATTTATTACAAATGATGCATCATTCACAGGTCGGTGTATGAAGACATTCTAACTGGCAGATGAAGAGAGGTCGACCAAGGAACAGATGGCAAACCCAGCATCCATGAAGACAGACCAAGCCTAAAATGGCTTACACCCTGTTGCTGATGTTCATCATCACTTAAGAAACTGACACATTTTGATTTGAGCTGCATACAGATTTGAGGTTACACTGGACTTACACAAACCCCCCTTATATGCTCCAATAGCAAATTTCATCAAAATGTGTCAATAAGTGACACATCTCTCTGTTACTGCACTTTGTGCAACTTAACTTCTGCAATATAATTAATATAATATAGTAACATATACTGTCAGCTGGCTGTACCTGGTGTATGCTGGATGGTGAAACTTACACCTTCCTGGGTTGCACTGAAAGATACCTGCAGATTAAATGCGGTGTTCACCTGCATATTCAGTGACCGTTGGACACCATGCCACATGTTGAGGACCGGGTTGTACAGCGACAGTGACATCTGGTTGCTGAGTGAGGAACTGCAAAAAGGTTCAGTACTGGTTTAATTTCACTGCATTAACTGGATCACGTTTGTCACTGTGGAATGTACAAACTTGGTGATCTATAGGTTCCAAGTGTTGTTAAAATTCACATATGAGTGTGACAGAAGGGGTTACATTCAGTCACTGTGCAGTGAATGACGTGGTCTGCTGTACAGTGTGCAGTCCTGCATTAACCTAGCACTGCTGTGCCACCATGTAGCCACAAATGACAATGTCTGCTACATAGTGCACAGTCCTGCATTAACATAGCACTGCTGTGCCGCCACATAACCACAAATGACAAAGTATGCTGCATAGTGTGCAGTCCTGCATTAACACAGCACTGCTGTGCCACCATGTAGACACAAATGACAATGTCTGCTGCATAGTGTGAGGTCCTGCATTAACATAGCACTGCTGTGCCACCACATAGCCACCAATGGGGTTGTCCATGCTATGAACAGTTTCTGTGTTCAGCTGGACATCATATATAGTCATTAAATGGTTCTATTCTAACTGTAATAATTATACAGCATCAATTCAGATTGTAGTTTTGAGCACTGAAGGGAAAAGAAAAGTTTAAACTCCGTACAGGCATGAAGTCGCAAAGGTTATCTAAACCCTCTTTGTACTGAGGAGACAGTTACCTGTCAAAACTGACACCAACATGTCAGCCACAATAAATACTTGTTTATTATTCAGTATTATACACTGGGTCAGTTACATGACATGGTAACATAATACTTACATGCTAATCTAGCAGATGAGAGTTATTAATTTCTAAATTGTCATTATATCATCAAATGTCTGGGCAACTGAGTCCCAATTACATACAGTGCCTAGGAAACAAATTACAACAGCAGAGCAGCAGGAGTTGTGTAAATACATACACTGTGACAGACAGGTGTACACTTGAAACATAATGCTTTGGCATACCAACCAAAGAGCAATGCTACCTCACTTAAAACACACCAAATATATAAACAACACTTGGGCTAGTTCTTGTTGGCCACCAATGTAATCAACTGCAGGTCACTTCAAGAGCTCTAGGTTAGCCCTCAAAACTAACAAGACAAAAATCCAAACAAACAAACAAATCCAAAATGGAAAAGACTCAATACCTCCCTGGACAATGAACTCCCTTTCACACCATCACCTCTCTCTCTTAGACAGTCCGAACAAGGACACAGTACCTCAGAGCAACACAAAATATAACAAAGGCCACAACTTAATACACAAAATCAAAGATATTACCTGCCAACACATTCCAGTCTCCCAGAGAGATACTGCTCAGAGACAGCAGACAATGACTTGTCCAGAAACCAGCCTGTACAAGAATCATTGTACAATGATGAACAGCAATTCAGCATGAGTTACCAGTCACTCTTCTCTCTCATTGCTGCTCATGTCATTACATTCATATCCACTACAGCAGTGTAAAGAAAGAAAGTGCTGATTGGTCTCTATATTCCAGGAGCTAGTTCTGATACTGGATTCAGCTCAGTCTTCATAATATCGTAACCATAGACATGTGGATTGTGACATCATTCACAAACAAATTGCTATTATCAATGGAGAGAATGTGACTCACTCAATCCATCAAAACCATTGCAAGCCCAGTTGTGACATCATTCACAAACCAAGCTGTATTGTAACCATGGACATCACAAGCCAAGCACTCCTGTAACTATCATAACCACTGAAATAAAAATTATGGTCCAATTTAAGATGCCATCCACTCAGAAACCAGTCTCTACTGTAACCATGGAAACCTGGTCCCCATTAAAACCTGGGCTGTGACATCAGAGCTCTATTGTTGCAGTGGTTACCTGGTAATCATGGTAAATCTGGATGTGACATCACTAATAATGTGAATCACAACCATGACACATGGGCACCCATGGCAACCTGGGTGTTACCAAGGGCATTGTATAAGACATACATAATTTGATATTATGTAAATTACAAATGAATTATTTTAGGTACAAATGTCAAATCTGCTATGACAATAAACCATAACAGTATTGCAAATTCTGCAATGTGAGTACATGAAATGTAATTTTCATAGAATGTGAAGGCACCTGAAGGTCACTAAGGAAACGTTCAACTCCAGCACTGCCAACTATGTGTTCAAGTAACAGAAGGATAGTGGCTCCAGCATGCAGCTGCATCTTGTCTTGCAACTCACCGCAACTCCAGTCCACTGGACAGCACTGGGCTGGTGCTGAAGTTGGCACGGACTGACACCAGACCACCAGCCAATACTTCCAGCAGCACATTTGTTCCAAGATCTGTTGCCCGCATCTCTTTGACGAGAAATGGCACAAAGATTTTCTGGGCGTTCACGTGAATGCCACCACTGGCCAAGAGTTGCACATTGTTCAGAACTGCAATACAACAAATCAATAATAAGTTCTGCTAACAAAGCTGTTTTGATCACGAAGGGTGCTTACAGTCTTAATCACATTCTCAGAATCAATAATCAAAGTGTGTGTGTGTGTGTGTGTGTGTGAGAGAGAGAGAGAGACACATAGATGGGAGGATAATATTAAAACAGATCTTAAAGAAATAGTTTGGGAGGGAAGCGACTGGCCTTATCTGGCTCATGGCAGGGACAACTGGTGGGCTCTTGTGAACAAATTAATATGCTGCAGGTTCTGTAAAATTTGGGGAATTTTACTTGCTAAGACAGTATTAGCTGTTCCAGAAGAGCTCCGCTCCATGCCATAGTCTCCCCTTGTGTAAAAAATGCATAATCTATTTGCCTATTCTCACCTTTGAAGAGTGTGTTCAAAGTACTCGCATTTGCATGGTGGACAAGCACAACTTTACTTTGCACCCTCACCAACAGCTCCACGTGCACGTGCTCTGCTGGCTTGGTAGGGATCTTCAGTTGCTGCAGCATTGTTACCAACTGTGTGACATTGAATGATCTGTCCTGCATGAGTTGCTGCTTAATGACAGCTCCCAGTCCTTCCAACCTGACAAAGATCTGCAATGTAACAACACAAAACATCATACCTGCTGCCAGCATTTCGAACACATTGTCAAGTGATCAAGCGTACTGCAGAAACGGGCAGCAGAATCACATGACATTTCAATTCAAAACAACAATATTGTTGTTGAAAGCATTGCTGAGAGTTTAATATTCAATATGAATACACTTCAATTTAAAACAACTATATTGTTGTTGAGAGTTCAACACTAAAATGTGAATATAAAGGTAAATATTGTCCTCATGCACTGCATGAAGGCATATGATAGAGTGGAGGTACAGCTCCAATTATTCTTAACCTTAATACTAGATGGAGGTGAGCAGTCAGCTCCATGCCTAACCACTATAACCATGTGGAAAGCACCCCAGTACCCACTGAAGAGAAGGCATGGTGGGCCACAGGCCTGAATTGGATGTTTCACAAAAGAGCAAAATCTCCTGCCCTGCTGGAAGGTGACAAACTATTGCCTGGATGTCCAGTCTGCAGCCTGGCAACTGCACTGTCTGAACTGTCCTGAATGCAACTGAGCACTGCCTCTGCAGTTTGTCATTCTGTTCCACATTTGGTGCTGGCAGCCTCTTCTACTGATAAAGTAGAGTGCAGCAAAATCACACTTTCAGACATCTGCCAAAAGAGGGCTTACTGTATTCATGTTAGGCCCACTGACAGTCACTGACGGTCAGAATAGCCAGTCTCTCTGTTTTATCACAGCACTTACACTGAATTGGTTATAGCTGTAGCCCATGGTATGACTCGCAATATCCAGGTTGAATACAGTTGGCTGTCCTGTTCGAGAATTGGACACCATGATGAGGTTGGCCTGGGAACTGAATCCATTATCTGGGTCTGCATAATCCAGTATATAGTTGCCACCAGTCCAGTAACGCAATTCTGGCTTCACAACAAGCTGTACCAACTTCTTGGCCACCTCTCTCCTGCATGTAAAGCATGCCTATCATAACTCCAGAATTAACACACTACCTAAATCAGAATATCATTTCCAAAGGATATCAAAGAACTTTCTGTGTTGCGGAACATTTAGAAAGGCTACAAGCTACCGTCAACAAAAACAACACAGTGAGATCTGAGCTTCCACAGCATTGCTGTTGAAGATTCTAGTTTTGTGGGATGTGATGCTGTTCTGGGGTGAGTAGATGCTGATGTTTCGAAGGCAATAGTCAGAATTCTCACCTAAGAACACAATGTCACACACCACAAGACTTGGATCTTAAAAAATACTGTTACTATAAAAATTCAGACCATGAACATCAATCCCACAGATAGTGGAGATGACAGTGGCCAAGACTTCCATGCTTCTGCCTACTTTTTATTCCTTTCCTTTACTTTCCCATTTGGCATATGTCAGCCTGTTCAAAGTGCTTATCACTAGCAAAGCTTTTTATATGGTTATCACTGCCAACATTCAGTAAAAGGTCCCTCAATGAAGAGGTCCCAGTTTGGTCCCAGTTTGGTTCCAGTTTCATCCCAGTTTGGTCCCAACACAGTCTCAGCGCTTTGCTTTTATATGGTTATCACTGCCAACATTCAGTAACAGGCCCCTCAATGAAGAGGTCCCAGTTTGGTCCCAGTTTGGTTCCAGTTTCGTCCCAGTTTCGTCCCAGTTTCGTCCCAGTTTGGTCCCAATGCAGTCTCAACGCTTTGCTTTTATATGGTTATCACTGCCAACATTCAGTAACAGGCCCCTCAATGAAGAGGTCCCAGTTTGGTTCCAATTTCGTCCCAGTTTCGTCCCAGTTTGGTCCCAACGCAGTATCAGCGCTTTGCTTTTATATGGTTATCACTGCCAACATTCAGTAACAGGCCCCTCAATGAAGAGGTCCCAGTTTGGTTCCAATTTCGTCCCAGTTTGGTCCCAACGCAGTATCAGCGCTTTGTTTTTATATGGTTATCACTGCCAACATTCAGTAACAGGCGCCTCAATGAAGAGGTCCCAGTTTGGTCCCAGTTTGGTTCCAGTTTCATCCCAGTTTGGTCCCAACACAGTCTCAGCGCTTTGCTTTTATATGGTTATCACTGCCAACATTCAGTAACAGGCGCCTCAATGAAGAAGTCCCAGTTTGGTCCCAGTTTGGTTCCAGTTTCGTCCCAGTTTCGTCCCAGTTTCGTCCCAACGCAGTCTCAGCGCTTTGCTTTTATATCGTGAGAATCAGTCCTTCAGTGCTGCACACTCATTTGTTCATCTATCACCAATGCTATACAATCTTTGCAATTTACAGCATCATTAAATAACATTCACACCTACTACCAACTTTCATGTGACCACTCAGGCCTTCTGGGCTGTTATGCTGAATGGTAGGTTAGAACTAATGAAGGTTACTGGTTAAGTTCATGCTTCTCAACTGCACATACAATTACAGTTGTTTTCAGGGCTCCCAAAATCATGCCTGGCCCCATGCACACCTTCCCTGATTGGCTAGCCAGACCTGCCTGTCTCAAAAAATTGGACCACAGGGTCTATAAGTTACCGTCCATCTCCCAGATCTGGCATTCTTCCAGGACTCCTTGACAGCTGAAGATGCTGGCAATATATTCCTTCAAAACATTTGGAATCACTAACACTGACACTCAGCATGAGAGCCCAGGAGAACCGAATCCTCAATATACTTGCTGTTGAAACCTCAAATCAACATTCATATGAATGGAATGGCTAGAATTCAGGAGGGAATACACAAAAATGAAGTGAAACATGAATATAGATCAGAGCATGTTCATTTGCTGGTTCTGTTTCCTCATTTTAAGAGGTATCTTGCCATAGCAGTGAGGCTGGCCACAAATAACTGACATATTATAAACATATTGTGTCCAACACACATACTGCTGCTACCACAACACTAACCTTCTTGTTCAGGTTCAAACATTTTACATTAATATTCAATAAAATAACAGTAAACGTGACACTCTCTTTTGCCTCAATGCAGAAAGTTCCTGGCACTGTGTGTGACAACTTACAAAGACATCTGGCCAAAAATGAAACATGATAGGGTGTTTACTCACATGTGAATGTGGCACGGGTGTTGGCTGTGGGCCAGCGAGTGCAAAGTTGTGTGCCAGAAGTGACGCAGGTGTGTGTTATGTTCCTGCTGCATGAACAGCATCAAATTGTACAGGTAAGTCCCAGATGGCTGCCCCTGCCCCAGCACCAGCATTGTGAGTGCGACCACCCGCACCTCCAGGTCTTCACTACAGTTTGTCAGCAGAGGCCAGTACAAGTGGTACACCTGCAACACCACTATCACTTACCAACATCAACTGTAACCTGCGTAGGAAGTAAATCAACAACATACTCGTATCTATTGCTTGCTTATACTACAGCCATGACCAGGATGGGTGGTACATCTGCAACATATCTATCACTTACTGATGTACATGTGACTTATGTAGTGCTAACAATGAATTATGTCAGTCAAGTATGCCAGTAAAGAGACTAAAACAGTGATAGACAGCTAAACAGGAATCCATCCTGCAACATGCCTTGGTATGAAGGTTTTGTTGTATGTTATTTGGCATACAGTTGCTACTTACTGAAGCCTGTTAAATGTAACTGATTAAAGAAAAAACATGTTACAAGTGTTAATGATATACAGTAGGTGGTCAAAGTGATGCCAGTGAAACATGAAACAGCGAAACCTACAACAATGTTGGAGTTTAAATTCTAACCACAGTCAATCAGAGGAGTTCAAAATTTAAACTACCTCAAATGTTCTCATTTAGGGTGGTGCACAGAAACCGGGACATATACCTGCTCTGGCTGCAGTGCAGTGCAGCCCATGGTGGCCCACATGGCCAGCGCACGGGTGTGATGTGGATACCTGTTGTCATCACCACTTATGAGCGGCATCAGTAACTCTACAACTTGCTGCAGCTCAAAGTTGGTGAGTGCTGCCAGATACAGCATCTGGTGTGCATAGTCCTTGCTGCCTGTAATATGTACCAGGTGCATAAACAGTTCCAGTATTGGTCATTACAGAATGATTATTCAACCCATTCTTTTGTATGGTGTGTAAATTGGTGTGAAGCACTAAGGAAAGAGTGTAGACTGAGGGTGCTGAGGACTTGGGGGGCTAGGAGGGAAGAAGAAGCAGGACACTGGATAAAACCACATAATGAGGAAATTCATTCATCTCTATAGGGCTCTGGCAATGGTACATGACTACGCAAAACAATCTCCTACTTTTGGACTTTGTCCATCATCCTAATTTATAATGAAGCATGGCGTTTTGGGAGCTGGCTCTGCTTCCCTCTTCACCTGTAGACGGAAGCAGAGCCAGTTTCCAAAATGTCGTAAAAATCAAAAGGCTCCTCTTGCGCCTATGACACTGTCCATCATCCTAAGTTCTAAGACGTGTGATATTTAGAAAGATGGCTCTTCTTCACCGAAAGACTGAAGCACAGCTGACTGCTGAAATGTCTAAAATGTCCTACTCTGTAAAGAAATAGGATAATAGAGAAGGTTCAAAAGAAGAAGAGGAAGTTCATGATTTGTACACCTCAATAAATATTATTTGGGTGAATTTTAAATGATTCCTGTCCATGCACCGATGATTCAGTATGAGAAATAAAACCAACCAGTGCAAATACAGATGTGTAAATTCACTGTATTTTAAACAGTCTGGTCTGCTACTTGTTTTGGTCATCTATTTTTGCATCTTCAGGGAGGTGTTCTTTGAAGGATGTGTTACATAGGACGTCAAACAACTTACGAATATAAAATGTTGAGTTTTAAACAAATGGTTTAAAATCTATGTTAAAATAAGGAACATTGATAGAATTACTTGTGCTGAACTGTGTGTTGATGTGCTGTGTACTATGTGTATGGTGTTGTGTCTGCTGGTCTCACCATGCAGCCACAGTAGGTTATCGAAACATAGCAGTCTATGCCGCTCATAATACCATAAATATACACATCTGTATGGGCACTGGTTGGTTATATTTCTCATAATTATTTGGGTGATTATATCAAGGATGATGTGATGGGCAGGGCATGTGGCACATATGGAGAAGAAGAAAAATACATAGAGGATTTTGGTGGCAAAATGTGAAGGAAAGAGACAACTTGAAAGACCTAATCAGGAATGAGACTATCATGTAAAAATGCGTCTTAAAAGAACTGGGACTGGTGTAGATTAGATTGACCTGGCTCAAGGCAGGGACAACAAGCAGTGTTATGATCTCTTGTGAACCCAGTGGCAAATGTTTCAGTTCCACAGATGGAACTATGTAAGGAGTCTGCAGAGGGACTCTTGTGAGTGAATGGGTGAGTGAGTGAGTGGTGATTGAGTGGGTGGGTGAATGAGTGAGTGGGTAAGTGGGTGGGTGAGTTGGTGGGTGGGCAAGTGGTGAGTGAGTGAGTGAGTGAGTGAGTGGTGAGTGGGAGGGTAGGTGAGTGGTGGGTGGGTGGTGTAACCGGCCTGGGGTCCGTAGTTCAAATCTCAGACTAGGCAACCAAGAAGATGAGAAGATAGACCGGTCATCAAGCATTGGCTAGCTTATATTGAGAGGGGAGAGATAAAGTTTGTTGAGTGTGCAGATGTGCACCTACCAGGCTATATGAATAAGACTGCTGAATTGCCCCTCCCACATATGATTTGATTCTCATGCTTTTGCGATGTCAGCTATGGACAGGTGTTCATTGATAGTATCCGTGTCACTAAGGTTTATGCAAGTGTATAGTTGTTGTGGAAATGTTTTTACACTCGTGTTTTTTTTTGCAGTAGCGTGTTTCTTTGACAAAGGGGAGAGAGAGACATAAGAATAGAATGCCGACATCCTTCTTTTTCCATACATGATTGATGTTTTTTGCTTACGGATTAGTCAGTTGTGCTCAGGTGTACATTGTTCATGGTTGTGAATTCTCAATGAACAACGAGCAACCAAGATAGTCAGTTCTGGAATCTCAGCAAATAAAGAGTTACTGAAAGAGCAAAGCAGCTTCTAATTCCCCCTGTATATTCCTTGAGAGGGACCCATGCCTACGACGAGCTACAAATAGTTGTAACTGAAGTCGGGCAAATCAAAAAGACGGTTACAGCAGGTAGGTGAGTGGGTGGGTGGGTGAGTGGGTGGGCAGTGAGTGGGTGAGTTGGTGGAAGTCAGTGAGCAAGTGGTGAGTGAGTGAGTGAGTGAGTGAGTGGGTGGGTGGGTGAGTGAGTGAGTGAGTGGGTGGGTGGGTGGGTGGTGAGCAGGGTGAGTGAGTGGGTAAGTGGGCGGTGAGTGGGAGGGTAGGTGAGTGGTGGGTGTGCAGTGAGTGGGTGAGTGAGTTGGTGGGATGACAGTGATTGAGTGAGTGAGTGAGTGAATGAGTGAGTGAGTGAGTGAGTGGTGAGTGAGTGGGTCAGTGGGTGAGTGAGAGGGTTGCTGAGTGATGAGTGAGTGGATGGGTGGGTGACTAGGTGAGTGGATGAGTGGTGATTGGGTGGATGTGTTATGAGTGAGTGGGTGGGTTAGTGAGTGGGTGGGTGATTGAGTTAGTCAGCCACTCAGTCACTCTGTCAGTCACTCAGTCAGCCAGTCAGTCAGCAACTCAGTCAGTCAGTCAACCACTCAGTCAGTCAGTCAGGTGGCAGCCATACCCCTAGGTACCTGGTTCACTCATTGATCCACATACCCATAAACAGGTCCAGGTATTGACCCACATATTTATCCACAGTCTCTGCCAAGCACCCAGAGCTGCACACTTTGTGCACCAGTGTGGCAAAACTCAGCAATGCTGCCGGATGTGCCAGTGTGTCCTCTGGAATCAGCAGCAGCACCTGTACACAGACCACAACATGTTCAACTGTGAATGGCTATCATCAGTTTGCAATTTGCAGTAAAAAGTTTGTCTGCTACAACCTCCAAATCTGTAAGCAGCTGTTCTGATGGTTGGTGAACGTTAAATGGAAGCGATGACAGCAGGTGGATGGCCGTATCATTCCTCACGGTTCCTCTGATCACAAGGTCTCGTACAAGTAGCATGGAGTCATGGGATCCAACAAGGGGCAGCAGCTCGAGAAAAAGGTTCCTGTTGCCAACACAACAGGCACAAAGTGAGATATGATAATTTCACTGCAGTGTAAATTGGGACGAAAGTCTTCTGAGATGTGACACTGTGTTAACGGGAAGAGTAGTTGTAGACATTTTTGACAACCTTACTGCCTTCATCTGCAGGGTGAAGAAGACAAACTAATTGTACAGTGACACAGCATCACATCTTCAACACCAGGCACAGTTCCATGATTTTGAACACAGACATCACCACATTTACAGGAGTGCTGCCAACATAACAAACCTCAGTGTCTCACGCTGGTAGCTGGTGCCAACCTCCAGCTCCAAGAACAACTTGTGCAGACTGTCCAGTTCCAGCAGGGACAGGAGGTGCAAAGCATGAACTACATGTTCTTCATGCACTTTATCCAGGTTTGTCTCCAGGTGCCACCATTCGAGGCTATCTGCCAGCTCTCTGAGGATATCTGTCACCTAAAGCACAAGCCCCATTAGTAAAGAGTGCTATGTGGTGCTATACTGATGTGTGCATATGCAACGTAAGTACCATGGTGAGCAGATCCTGCTGACTTGGGGGGCTACGGCCCTGAGACACATCTGCGCCTGGCATCTGATGCACTAGCTCCACTCTCTCACCCCCTCCCTTCACAAGAAGAGGTGCTTCCATCTTGTGCTGCCACAACATATAAAGGCTCACCCTGCAACCACAGCAAAAGAACCAACACTGAATAGAAGAATGTAGGATGAAAGAGAGGCTAAGATAAAGACAGAAGTATTTAAAATTTTATTTGTGTATGTTGTGTTATTTTCATTTCCAGAGAAACAGGACAGTAATTAGTGCCTTACTGTAAGTGAAGGTTGTGTGTCTTGCTGTCACTCACCAGGACTGCAGAAAGTACATGTTAGGGTGTTGCAGGTGGGTGACCCCATCAGCCTGAATGCTGTTGATCAGCAGGTGCCCGCCAGGACCAGATGGCTCCAGAATATAGGTACGCATACTGCCAGAGCTCACAGTTTCCTGCAACAAACAGCATCTAAAGTTGACAGCACCTCGCCAATGTCGTATGGTAGGAGAACCCGACAACTTAACACTACTAATACCAAAGTCCACAACCGCACATGATCCTGAGTAAGCTCCATCCACCTCTCATCTTTATAACCTATTTCAATATGATACATTTTCTCGGTTAACTAACTCTTCACAACCAACAGCAATAAGATTCATCTTCATTTTGCTCTTCAACACTCTTTTCGGTTGGATACAAGGCCTCTTATCAAGTTCCCCACCAACAAAAATTCTGTCTGTATTTGTTGTCTACTTGACCACTTCCATTGCAATAACACCAACAGTTTCACCTGTGTACCTCACACAGCATCATAAACTGACTTATGAGTACAAAAAAAAAAATTGTCCTTCATTTTCAATGTTGTGGGCCTTATTTGGGGATGAGAAAATTAATGCATTTTAAGGCCTAGGAAGGAGACATTATAGTATCCATCAGTGTCCTCAATCACAACCAACACTCACTTTGCACACAGTTTCAGTAGATGGCAACCAGCATCAACCCTAGCCTCAGGTCACATCAGGCCATGGTACAAGAATGTGAACACAAACAGAAACCAAAATCATGAGTTGGAGATCTCCCTCTTATACATCAAAAATACATTTTAAAAAAAATGCATGTAAAGTATGCAAAGGTAAAATTAATTACAAAAAGGTCCAAGGATGTTAATAAAAAGTAATAATTATTTTGTTTTTAGAAAGCTGTTTTAAAAATACCAGTTAAAATAATTACACAAGGTAGAGGTGTTGCTGTATTGTTTGCATGTCGACTGTGACATTTCTTAATAACTGTATTAAGAACAAAAGGACCTGCATGCTGCATGCCATGCCACCCAATGTATCGCCATTTAATAATACAGAATGATGAGAATTGCATCCTAGATTAATAAATTGTGTTCACATTCTTATATCATGGCCTGATGATGCCTAAACGTAGGGTCAAAGCTGGTTGCCATCTAATGAAAATGTTCAGAAGTGTGGGTTGGTTGTGAATCGGGGTATTGCTGGATATTGTGAATGTTACACCAACAGGGATGTTTCATATAAAGTTTAAGGAGACATTAGATTAAGCTTGTTCAGTCAACTACTGGGTGATACCAAGAAGAGAGAATACAAGTGGCAAGGCATTGAAAAGGAAAGACTATGGGGAGATTGAAGCGACAGTAGACTTTTCATCTTCTACTGAAATGGGGAGCAGTAGGAGGAAGAGGAGTGACTGGCCAACACCCAATGTGGGGGCTAGGGGTCCTTTGGGGCTGCAGGAGAAGGACTGACTGGTAGACACCCACCGTGGGGGCTGGGGGCTCCTGAGAAGCTGCAGGAGAAGGACTGACTGGTAGACACCCACCATGGGGGCTGGGGGATCCTGAGAAGCTGCAGGAGAAGGACTGACTGGTAGACACCCACCGTGGGGGCTGGGGGCTCCTGAGAATCTGCAGGAGAAGGACTGACTGGTAGACAACCACCATGGGGGCTGAGGGATCCTGAGAAGCTGCAGGAGGAGGACTGCCAGTTAGACACCTACCGTGGGGGCTTCTGAGGAGCAGAATATCTTCCGCACATTGCTCATCTTCTGCACTGGGAAGTTAACACAGCTTGGGAGGTCCACAAACTTTTGGATGGCCACAGTTCCATTACTGTGGCTCTGAACTGAATACTGCACACTGCAGTGGCCATACTGACTGTTCTGAAACAAGCAACATTGCAAGATTTGCGGTTTTGAAGGATCCCACCTTGTATGTGTCAATAGCAGCAGTAGGTGTATTTACAATGTGTAACATGGTGATTATTTTTTTGTGTTCCATTTACTAAATGAAAAGCTGGACTTTATAGTCGATGGAACTAACTTTGAATATGTGCCAGTTCACTGAAATGCTAACACTATGGAAATGTGTATTCACTGGCACAGGTGGAGGTACTGCTATGCTGAGGCATCACACTATGGAAGTAAAACTCCTTGTATTCTTAACTTTCACACTAGCTGCATATCACACACTCAGTGTAATTTATCCTTGCATATGAGGCTGGGTGGGCCCCAGACACGGTTTGGCCACCATGGTCAAGAGAAAGGTTTCTGTGGAGGAAATAGACACTGGACTCTGTGGCCAGACAAGTTTAATGCAAGAAAGTAACCTACAGCCTACAAGAGAGTTTAAGTTGGGGGGGGGGGGGTCTCCAACTCAAATCACATGCAGGAAAAAGAACCAATTTTGAAAATAAAGGAGAGCAACGTGCCATTTTAAGCAACCAGTAAGTTAAATTTTTCATTTGAAATGAATAAAATGCCTTTAATA
>Ga0131853_10003601_pt1 | contig 27792 bp, 14 predicted proteins | sample TergutLab28metaG_FD_92764 | JGI IMG/M metagenome (GOLD analysis project Ga0131853, IMG submission 92764) | Labiotermes labralis P1 segment gut microbial communities from Petit-Saut dam, French Guiana - Lab288 P1 (version 2) (version 2) | ecosystem: Host-associated > Arthropoda: Insects >...
AAAAAAAGCAAGATAACATCTAGTAGATTTCGTTACAGTACCTTGGAAAAGGTAAGGTCACTTGCGGTAAACTGCAGTACACCTTGGAAAAGAAAAGGCCAATTTCGGTAAATTGCGGCACAGTAATTTGGAAAGGGTAAGATCGTTGCCGCTAAACTGCGGTACAGTTCCTCGGATAATATGGCAGGATCAGTTTTGGTGAATGCAGTAAAGTACTTAGGAAAAGACATGATAAATTCTGGTAAACTAGGGTACAGTGCTTGCAAAAGGTCACTTATAGTGAAGAAACGTGTAAAAGGCAAGGTCATATACCGTCGTCAGAAACCCATAACTCTGTAGGAATGCGTGATGGACGCCATCAGATATAAGCTGCTGACAGGGTCGTTTACTGACCCAAGAACTAAACAATAAACATACACGATGAAATATGTATTTATGGTGGTAAATATGGGGGCCAGGATAGTGTAGCCTGTATGGTGACTAGCCTATGAGCTGGACACTCCAGGGTTCAATTCCTTGGTGCTGGCAAGAGATATTCTCTCTTCTCCACAACGCCCACCCAACTACTTTTTAAATGGGTAATGGTGGTAAAGGGGGGACCGCGGTAGCACAGTGGTTAAGGCTACAAATCGGTAGGTCGCTGGTTCGATCCCAGTCATTGGAATTTTTTATTGACATAAAATCCTTACGTTCGCACTATGGACCTGGGGTCGACTCAGCCTCTAACGGAAATGAGTACCAGGAATATTTCCTGGGGGTAAAGGCGGCCGGTGCGTAGGGCTGACAACCTTACCACCATGTGCTGAGTGTCTTGAAATCTGGGAGCCTGAACCTCCTGGAACCCTCTGGGCCACTCAAGGCCTGTAACGGGACTGCTTTATTTTATCTTTTACTGGTGGTAAAACAGGCGGAACGTAAAGCTGACCACTCACCTCCAAAAGAACGACGATGTCAAGAATGAGCGATGGTATGTGTCTGCTCCCTCTATATGCCTTCATGGCATGCACGGGAGAACATTAACTTTACCGATTACTTTCTTCCACCATCTTTCCATTTGGCGTATAACCTTCAGTTCGTGTCTTATACATACATAGCATGACTACAATTTATGCTATTAGTTACACGGAGACTTATGAGAAAGGTTGGAACAAAATTCAAAAGTTTGTTTCCCCTTTAACAGAACAGTTGCACGCATGGCTAGCGCCGACACAACAAGCGAAACCGGACAGTTCAAAGAATTCATTTATGAAATAATTAATTCTTCATTTTCTCTGTCACCATTTCCACATTTCACACCGCAATATCTACGCGAACATAAACTTACACACAGAGCTTCTCCAAGGTTTTGTACCGCTAACGGGGGAAGTAAAAACACCAGCTATCAAAACTAAAATCGTGGAACAGTCCTTCTTGAGAAGGTGCTCGCCTGGTGAGGAAGTTCCACTAATTTATGGAACGTGAAGAATCACGACCGTGTTCACATGAGCCCGCCACTGTATCCTGCCCTGAGCCAGATGAATCCAATCCAAATTTTCCCATTATATTTCTTTACGATCCATTGAAATATGGACGATGAGAGCCTCCACTATAATAAGCTATAAATCTGCAGAAGCTCCTTTACCATCCTGGATAAACAGAGATTCTAGATTGACGTCGAATACTTTAGGATATTCGAACTGGCCATTTGTGGATAAAACGTCAGCAAGCTGAAATAGGCTTTATATTACATCGAGGTAAACGGCACCACCAGCTGGATTTCCAGGTTTTGTACACGTGAGTCCGACCAATTAGCAGCAAAAAAATTGTAAAAGATTTTCTCACGCACAACAAACAGAGAGTTATTTCAAGCTAAATAACATATTAGGAAAAAAATGTTTATTACAAAGTCACTGTCAACTATTACCCTTAACAGAACTCGCAGAAAAAGTATTACACTTTCCGACCGTGTGTGCAGCTTTCGGTATCGAGCGTGAAATGCGCATGCGCCACATTCTCATCTGTAGCCTGTCCGCCTCTAAAACATTTTTTCCACATTATCTCATAAACGGTACGATTTTCGAAAAAAAAAAGTTCTTAAGCATAAAATGTGTCTTGATTTTCTCTACAAAGTTTGTCTAAAAAATTTCTCATTCTGAGAATAACTGAGCGAGATATTACCAAAAACGTATATCGGTCTTCAAGTAAAGTATCCGTATTACTTGCCAGATTTTAATGAAACTTGAAATTTCTCAACGGATTTCCGAAAAAATCCTCAAATATAAAATTTCATGAAAATCTGCCTAGTAGGAGCCGAGTTGTTTCATGTAGACAGACGGACGGACGGACAGACATGACGAAGGTAATAGTCGCTTTTCGCAATTCTGCGAAAAGCACCTACTAAAGTCTATGTGGTCGACAACCATGCGGGCCATAAGCAGCGTAGTGACTAGCGTTAACTGAACCGGGTTTTGTTCAACGGAGATAAACAGAGCGGATCGAAACCACTGCTTTGTCGTAGGTGGGCCAGCGGCACCACACACATTACTAGCTGTAAAGGCCTGCAACAACAGGTGTTCGTACGTCACCATCCGGGCAAAATCATGATTAGATTAGACGGATGTAATATGTATGGGTTCAGATATTAAATTTCGGACGAGTAGAACATGTAGTACCTATTACATCACGCGGTGGCACAGTGGTTAAGGTGCTGTGCTACAAATCGGAAGGTCACTGGTTCGATCCCAGTTGGTGTCATTTGAATTTTTCATTGACATAAAATCCTTCCGATAGCACTATGGCCCTGGGGTCGACTCAGCCTCTAACAGAAATGAGTACCAGGAGCATTTCTTAGGGGTAAAGGCGGCCGGTGCGTAAGACTGACAACCTTACCACCATCCTGTTCCGTTGTCATGAAATCTGGGAACCTTAACCTCCTGGAACCCTCTGGGCCACTCCAGGCCTGTAATAGAACTTCTTTACCTTACCTAGTATATCTGCCTACTGATTACATTAGTACTACGTCATGTACTTTAGAATTTACCAAACAGCCTATCAGTGATTCCAAATCATTTGTTACCGCTAACCTAAAAAGGCCACACACACACACGACTCTCTGGCCACTTGACCGAACGGGCACTTTCCATGTATCCGTTATTTCCGCACTTTGTCCCTCAGTGTCACAAAATTGACCTTGTGACGTCAAGGCTAAAATAATTAACCCGGCACTTTGCGCTCGCGCTCCAGGGAGCTTGTAGTCTAGAGCCCCCCCCCCCTCCAACCCACTTCGCTAACCAAAGAAGTAAAGTGTGAAAGTATCTATCATGAGACTCCTCCCGTTCCATACGAAGTTCGTAGTCCATTTCACACCAACAAATGATGCAAGTGCATTGACTCCTCCTGCATGTAACAAATACAATTCCTTATCATCGTTCACCCTAATTCTGTCGCTTCTCAAACCCAGCAGGAATGGCACTTATCAGTGGTCTAATGACACACAAGGTACGTATAACCTAATATAGAGGCGCGTTCCAGTAACCATTGATGTCGTCGAAAAGCAATAATATTACATATTCTGGGTGTGTGTCTGTAGCATGAGTTATCCAGCATGCAAAGCGCACGCGCCGTATTATACTGCCATCTGTGACCTGTCAGTCCCTACCATAGTTTTCCAAATATCTCACAAAGGGTAAGATTTTCACAAAAATATACTTAACATACATTGTTTGTTTTGATTTCTCTACATCTAATGTATGACAGATTTCTCATTATAAGGAAGAATTCAGCGAGATATTATCATAAATTGTCAAAAGTCTTCAAGTGAAGGACCCCTTATTCTTGCAATAATTTAATTACACTTTAATTTTCCAGACAGGATTTCGAAAAATCCTCAAATGTCAAATTTCATGAAAATACGTCCAGTGGTAGCCGAGTGGCAGCCAGCCGGACAGACATACATGACGAAGCTAGTAGTCGCTTTTCGTAATTTTGTGAAGGCGCATAAAATACAAAAAAAAATCTCATAATCTTTCTGACACCAGTGAGGCTCCTCGCAACATTAGTTTATGATACGCAGTCGGGTAGCAATGTCCAGTGGAGCAGGTTTTCGATCATTTTTCCGAGTACCACATGAAAATTCCGTTAGGAGTTTTCAATGCAAAAGTGGGAAGAGGGAATATTTTCAAAACGACAATTTGGAATGACAGTCTACATCAGGGTAGTAATGATGATGGTGTTAGAATAGTAAATTTTTCCACATAAAAAAATCTAGTTGTCAAGAGCACGATTTTTCAGCACCGAAACATTCATAAGTACACCTGGACCTCTCCTGATGGAAAGACTCACAATCAGATAAATCGCATATTGACAGATATGAGATGGAATTCGAGTATACTCGATGTACGATCTTTCAGGGGATTTGACTGTGATACTGATCACTATCTGGTGGTTGCAAAAGTCAGGGAAAGACTGGCAGTAAATACACTAGCAGCTCAGAATTTTGATGTGGAAAGATTGAATCTCAGGAAGCTAAATAAGCTGGAGGTTAGGAAACAGTATCAGATTAAGATCTCAAACAAGTTTGCAGATTTGGAGAACAGGAGTGATAGCGAGGAAATACATAGGGTTTGGGAGAACATTAAAGAGAATATACAAATTTCGGCTATAGAGAGTCTAGGTCTTTACGAACTGAAGCTCTATAAACCATAACTGATAAAGAATGTTTAGGATTTTTAGATCAAAGGAAGCATGCTAGAATGCAGTGGTTACAGGATCTAAACCGAAGCAATGTCAATAATCTAAACAATGTAAGACGTGAAGCTAGTAGAAATTTTAGGAACAAAAGAAGGAATATCTGAGAGCTAAAATTGATTAACTTGAAACTAACAGTACAAAAAAAAAACAGAGACTTGTATAGGAGTATCTATTACTTTATGAAGTGCTACCAGCCTAGAACTAGTATAGTACAAGATGAGAAGCGTGATTTGGTTTCAGGCCCCCACAGTATTTTGGCTAGGTGGAGCAACCATTTCTCTCAGCTGTTCAATATACGTGGGGTGAGTGATTTTAGGCAGACAGAAATACACACAGCAGTGCTACTAGTGCCTAAGTCGAGTGCCTTTGATGTTGAGAGGGCTACTGAAGAGCTAAAGAGACACAAATCACCAGGTACTGATCAAATTCCAGCAGAATTGATTAAAGCAGAGGGTAAAAAAATTCGACCTGAGATCCATAAACTTATTAATTCTGTTTGGAATAAGGAGGAATTGCCTGAGGAGTGGAAGGAATCCATCACTGTACTTATGTATAAGAAGGCGATAAAGCAGATTGTAGTAATTATAGGGGCATAACACCATTGTCAACTACATACAAAATTTTATCCATCATCCTGCAGTCAAGGCTAACTCCACATGCAGAGGAAATTACTGGGGATCATCAGTGCGGATTTCAACATAACAGATCAAATACCGATCATATTTCTGCATTCGTCAAATACTTGAAAAAAAATGGGAATACAATGAAGCAGTGCATCAGCTATTTATAGACTTCAAGAAAGCTTATGATTCAGTAGGAGGGAGGTCTTCTATAACGTTCTCATTTAGTACGGTGTCCCCATGAAACTGGTAAAGGCTAATAAAAATGTGTCTGATTGAAACCTATAGCAGAGTTTGGGTAGGCAAGCATTTGTCTGACATGTTTCCCATTAGGAATCGTTTGAAACAAGGAGAAGCTTTATCGCCATTGCTTTTAAACTTTGCTTTAGATTATGCCATTAAGAGGTTTCAGGCAAACCAGGACGGCTTAAATTTAAATGGGAATAACCTTAACATATCAAAACTCTATTCAGGAAGAAATTACGAACAGATTCAAGTCAGGGAATGCTTATTATCAATCGGTGCAGAATATTTTATCTTCCAGTTTGCTTTCCAAAAATTTAAATATGAAGATATACAGAACCATAATTTTGTCTGTTGCTTTGTATGAGTGTGAAACTTGGTATCTCATATTGAAGGAGGGACGTAGGTTGAGGGCGTTCGACAACAGGGTGCTGGGGAGAATATTTGAGTCTAAGAGGGGCGAGGTAATAGGAGAATGGAGAAAACTACATATTGAGGAGCTTAATAATCTGTACTTCTCACCCAATATTTTTCGGGAGATCAAATCAAGACGAATAAGGTGGGCAGGGCATGTAGTACTTATGTGGGAGAGCAGTGGTGTATACAGGGTTTTGGTGGGGAAACATGAGGGAAACAGACCACTTGGAAGACCCTGGCGTAGAGGGGAATATAATATTAAGATGGATCTTCAGGAAGTGCGATGTGAGGGCATGGACTGGATCGACCTGTCTCAGGATAGGTACGGGTGGCGGGCACTTGTGATTGCGGTAATGAACCTTTGGGTTTCATAAAACGCGGGGAATTTCTTGACTAGCTGAGAAACGGTTAGCTTTTCAAGAAGGACTCTGCTCCATGGATTAAGCAAGTCAGTAAGCGAGGGCAGCTAAAATAACAATAAAACTTAGCATCATGTCCATCCAGACTTCATTTCTTTCCAATACTGCCATATTCAATACGGCTCTACCGATATTTTAAAATGTTTTTCAAATAGGCATGTCTTTTGTTGCAGCTCCTTATATCGAAATAGACCTTTTTTTCGTGGCTTGACAGTCCTTGATAAAATGCCAACCCTCCTTCAATTAAGAAAATTAATAAATTTCTCCGTTTATTCCCTTAAATATGCCGGAAGGGAACCAGGCCACTCCCGCGATGTAGTGTTTAGTGTATCTTCACCACTAATCGTTAAATAAAAAAAATCTCTCACTTACTTAAACCCAAATATTTACAGATGTTAGTGTTGCTATATGTGTATGTATGAGTATTAAATATATTTTATGTCCTGCTGCTCGTGTATCAAGATACATTCATGTAATGAAAACCAACTTGATACACTATTTATCCTCAGTTTATTTCGTCAATCAACCTCTACATGTTTCGGACATATCTGTAGCCCTTCATCAGCAGATATACTGTGTGTGTGTGTGTGTGTGTGTGTGTGTGTACCGTATATTCTCAAATATAATCCGCACTAATTTTTGCCGATTTCTTAAACGAAAAAAAAGTTAGTTCGCGGTTCTAATCCGCACCTTTCCTTCAACCGTCCCTTGCCTACAAGGCAGACTGATTCAGTTATGAGTGATGACGCGAATCTGATGAATAATAAACTATAAATATTATATAATATATTGTATAATATTATAAATAAAATAATAAATTATTGTATTGTATTGTTCTTACGGCACGTACAGCGGCTCTATCATTTTTCCATAATCCAGCTCACGACCGCGAATCTAATCCGCACGCGATTCTAATCCGCATATGATTTTTTAGCCCTCTGAAACTGTAAAAAGGGTGCGGATTAGATTTGAGAATATACGGTATATACATACATACATACATACATACATACATACATACATACATACACATATACAACAACTGGTACGTGTTGTGTTTTTAGTTGACTGTCCGTTGGCCCTCCTGATGATGGGCTACAGATAAGCCCGAAACATGTAGAGGTTGATTGACGAAATAAACTGAGGATAAACAATGCATCAAGCTGGTGTTTATTACACAGAGATATCAAATATATCTCAGGCGATGGACGAACTCCAACATAATACAGGTACAAACCGGTAAGTACCGAGAAACCTTAATGTGTAAAACCTTCTGTGGATCCAGAAAGAGCAAGAGCGTTGCACGGAAAGTATGCAAAGCGTGGACACAATTTACCCCCTCGACACGCTGTGTGAAAGACCTTTAGATCAAAGTTATATTGCTACATTCAAAAGCTGATATACAGCGATCAGAACTAAGCGAAGCCCCCAGAGCATTGAACCATGAAGGCTGCCTGCAGATGAGATGCAGTTGCTGATAAGCAACTGTTAATGACCTTAATGACTGGCTGGGATAGAAATGATTACAACTGTCTAGGTCTTTAGAACAAAGAGAGAGCTGAAAGATCTATAGTAAGCCTCGGATTTCAACGCCAGAAAAATTAATTACAGCAGTGTGGACGTTGTCCTCTGTATACGGAGTTAAGGCAGCTGGATCTTCTCTCATATTCAAATGCTTGTTTATCATCATACTGGCAGATTTTTGTTACATCTTACTCTCAGAGTGGAATAGAAATTAAGGTTTTGCGGTAAGCCACAAACCTTGAAACAGATTCACAATAATCAACGCTTCAATCTCCCTTATGTGACTTATCACGGTGGTACTGTGCACAAGTAGAATAAGTCAAGTTTTCTCGATACTTTAGGTACACTTAGGGCCAAGAATAATTATTAAAATTAAGCATAACTCCTCCCCAGTCGAGAAGGCGAAGGTGCATTACTGATGGCTGTACCTCAAACTTTAAACTTTTTAATACTCACGCGTTCACTTCATGGAAACCCTCTCTAAAATATCAATGAATAATAAGCTGAGGGATGATTCGTTCCGTACAAAAGTAAAGTTGCCCCGTTACTAAGTAAAGCAAGGAAAGCGGACACTAGCGGTAAAATTACAGACATTACTTTGGCACTAGAAGTGACTAAGCACGCCATGAAGACATGGGGGAGTGAAGGTATAGCTCCACTCATTCTTAATCTCGGTACTAGAGGGAGATGAGTGATAAACTCCCCACACCGGCCAGTTGACCCACGGTACCCATTAAACAGGAGGCTAGTTCGTCACCAAAGCCGGTCTAGAGGCCTAGGTGACGAGACAAATATACTGTACACGACGAGAATCGAACCAAGCTTCCATGGTTGTCCAACCCGTACCTTAGTCATGATACCAACGGCGCTATTCCGGCTTCCTGCTCTCCAGATTTAACCTCGGGATGAAACTCATACAAATCATAAAGGAAACTGCGTAACACGTAGGTAAGGCCTGCAGGCAGGGGTGCACACATTTTACAAAACCCAGAATTCGCCTACAAATTATAGGCGCCAGAAGGGTGATATGAAGCAAGTCTCACGGTGAGGACTCTAAAACATTAGGGACCACTGAAGTCGCTGACACAAATACAATTCCTGCTCCTAGTGGAAACACGCGCAGGACTCCGGCCACCCACTCTGCAGGCATTCACTTTCTTGGCCGAGTTAGTTCGAAAAATTATTCGCTCTATACAGAAACGCAAGGTACTTAACGCGATTAAAAACCTAGAATATACACGTAATCCACAGCAGTTCTGAGATAAAATCTTATGCTGAGTGATCAATAAATTAAATTTTCCTACGGGAATAATTATCGCTTCTTGTAACAATCTCCGAAGTGGGCATTAATTATCCGAAACGTTTTACAAAAGGAGCAATAGTTTTAAACATGGAATATATAATAATTAATTAATTAGTGGTTAGTGTGGTGGGCAATGAACCTTTAATTTCACAAAACACGTAGATCTGCTGGGACAGCTAAACAGTCACCAACTTCTTATAATAAAAGCCAACGAGATGCACTATTTAACAGATTTATTCGGTAAAGAATTCTACATGTTTCGGACAGATTTACTGTCCATCATCTGTAGTCTTAATACTGTATTCACAGCAATTGGTATTTGTCATACTAGTTATGTTGACTGTCTGCTAGCGAGGTCGGGATGGAACCCATCCTGACCTCGCTAGCAGACAAATACCAGTTGCTGTGAATACGGTATTAAAACGCCTGATGATGGACAGTAAATCTGTCCGAAACATGTAAAGTTCTTTACCAAATAAAGTTGAGAAATAGTGCATCTCCTTGGCTTTTGTTATAAGAATAAGTATATTAGGACGCACGGTTCTCTGAATGTCAAATTAGTCACTAGCTTCCCAAGAAGGGCTGTACTCCACACTCTGTGTGTGTAAGGACAGCAAAGCATGCCCAAAATGGAAATACATTAATCTGACACCTTCGAACTTGGACAAATTTTCGGTTTCCTTCGGGTTCCCTTATAATCATATTTAATGAGCTGGCCGACGGTTTCCATATAGCAGTAACGCGTAGAGCCTTGTGTAAAGCAAATATTACATTAGTCACAATATTTGACTACATTTAATAAATAAACTCAATAAATTCAGGAAAGCATAGCCACTTGTTTTAGCATTACGTCTGTGGCTAACAGACACACAGTAGACTTACAGTGTAGCCGCACATCCGGGTTCAATCCCAGAAAAGCCACTCAAAGCGGTTATATCCTAATATTCGGATTTGATAAAATCGGGAGTGCAAGTGCAGCTGTATCTTCACCCTAAACTGTAAACAGCCCTCATAACTTGTTTAAGCTTAACTTTCTCCTGTGTAGAAGTAACAATTACGTACTTCATCCTGGGAAAACAGGCCATCTTGACGATCCGGGTGGACGGAGCCACTATTCGGCTTTGTCACTCTGAATGGACGCCAGATTTAGAATAGGTTGGGCTACTAACCTTTCGGCATGAAGCCGTGTAATACTTTATCGATACCCTTCGCTGAGGGAATTTTATTCCCATGGGTATTTAAATTATCATTCGATATTGAAATTCATTTTACCCAAGGAGACTGAAGCAAGGTCCTCTAAAGGAAGTTAGGTCAGTCAGAGGCAAATGGACCTTTTACTTCATCTGACTTATCACAGACGTCGAAGGCACGTCCTTCATACACATTTGTAATAACGTCACTTTCGAAGGCGAAGGGCGCTGATTTCCCATACCGTCGTTTCATGCCTAGTACCGATTACGGTTATCTTGCCCTTCATTACGGAGTGGGGGAAGAAACACGCTACATATAGCCTGCGTCCAAAAGTGCAGACACAGAAGAGCTTCGCAATTAGTGACTAATAACTACGGCGAGAAAAGTCGCTAGATGTTACCGACGATATAAAGAATGTCAACCTGTAGTGTTAGATTTTGTGTTTAAGTACTTCATTAACTGCTATAGTAACTTCTAATGGATTGATTGTCACCCTTTCAACAACGCCCACCTTCCCCTCCACCGGGGTGCATACTTGTTCAGACCCTGAATTAGGTGTGCACCTCCACTGCTCATCCACTCCACTTGCCGTAATTAACTGTGCGCCCTTCCCTCTGATATGAAGAACGAAGTGAGGAGAGGTGAAACACAAATATGGCACAATGAATGAACTAATCAGAATATTAAGACACAAAAAACGACTTTTTGTAAGGGTTGCAGTTATTAAATTAAATATTAAAAATTAAGAATACACACGAAATGGGAAGCAAGATTTACGAAGACCGCAAACCAAGGTACAGGGTGATTCTACTGTAAACAAACAAGGTTAAACGGCTGTATCTCCTCAAGGGAATGCCATATTGCCACAATTCTTTCACCGTTTTGAAGCTCGTACATTACGATTTAGTGTCAGATTTCAGCACAGGTCCATTTATTTTGTACACATACACGTACACATTAATGCAAACTGGAAGACACAGACTCAACATTATTCCTAAAGAAGTCAAGAGGAAAAGCTTCAAAAACATCTGGAATTTGTTGCTCCATTTCATCAAGTTTTTTTTCGTTTTGATCGTCAAAAATTCTGTTTGCCCCAGCCGACAGAAATACGCCACACGTAAGGCACTGTGCTTGTCCTCGACGCCCAGTCCATAAATCAGGAAAATATTTGTCAGAAATGAATGAAAAATACGTACAGTGTTAAATGTCTATATCAACTAAAGCGAGCGTTATGTTATTATAATTCTTACAACACGGTCTTATTACTAGTACACTAACATTTTATCACTAACAAAAGTTTTAATTTCTTGCAGCATTAACACCTTGTACTTAGTACACATTTAAATCCAGTTAAACACAACACCTGAACACCATAAGTGCATTTGCTTAATTTCCTACATGTTTCGGTCATTCCATTCGGCCATCATCAGGTAAAAAAACACAAGTACATAAATAGAAAAGTAAGGCATATTTTTCCATTTAAATACGCGTGTTTTTCTACCTGATAATGGTAGAATGGAACGACCGAAACATATTGTAGGAAAGTAAGTAAATGCACTTATGGTGTTCAGGTGTTGTGTTCGTGTGGATTTAAATTGCTGCTGATTAATTAGCACAGAGGTATGATGTTGCCAAAATTTATTGTGTACGTACTTTACAATCACCCTACCTATCACAATTGATTTGGAATGTTAGTTTTATTTCAGGATACCTGAACCTCGTTAACATGTGTTGTCTGTCGGCGTGGACTTTCAGTGAACAATGCTACATATATACTTACAGAAAGAAAGTGGCCATGCCGTAATTCCAGTTTGGTTGTTGGGCAATAGGCTGACGGACTGTTAGACAAAGGTTCGTACACTGAATACGTAACTAACATGTGTTATGAGTAAAGAAGACCTGTCGAAAACATTGACATGTCTGGAGTCCTTTCATGCCTGTAATTACAGTTCTTCTTCCCCCCTCCCCCATAAAATCAGTGCTTTAATAAATTTATACAATCGATGGGGATGTGAATGTCATATGAATTTGGTCAGGTCATCAAATGAATGTCACTAAAAACTGTCAGCAGATTTCTTCCATGACTTGCCCATCATGTCCATTATCTCGCAATTCAAGGTCTGACGATTGTAAGACCTGTAACAAACTAATTCTATGAAGTTAGAGTCCTTGAGAAGCTAACAGCTCAGATGTTTGAGGTTTGCAGCCTTTTGTGGAACGCGATTGTTCGTTACTGTGTTCAAACAATCCCATCCCTATTATCATGACCTGAGTCATCCTGTCATGTTTATTATACGACAAAGCGGCGCATTAGTCTAACAAAGAATTATTAGTAAAACGAACTGTATTTGTTTTGTGGTATAGCCAAAGATTTCGGTTTAAACGCAAGTCACCATCAGTCCAATAGTAAATATAGGCAGAGGAATACTACGCTGTTATCATGATTCTTAAAGAAGAACTCGGTCCTTTTACGTTTTGTTTATTGTTTGTCACAGTACTCTCGATATTGTCTCCAATATGTAAAACATCAAATATATTACATTTTTGTAATTAATTCAAGTGACAACTTAGGCAGACTAGTACATCTTGCCTGAAAGTTTTCTCCGAAATACAAAATAATAAAAAAAATTCATTTATGAACATCGAATTTTGTTCTTTAAAATTCATGTTTCTTCAGGCTGTCTTATATTAAAACTGTTGGAGGGTGATGTGAATGCAGTGGACTGTAAGGAATGAAGTTGACAGCTCTCCAGAACATGTGCGACAGCACTGAACGGCTGAAACACTTGTCCTGTGTTAATTCTGGACCGATCTTATGATATGCGATTAGCATCAACCAATCTTATGATGTGCGATTTGCATCAACCAATCTTACGATATGCGATCTGCATCACATGATCTTTTGATACACGATTTTTACCAACAGATCTTATAATTTGCAATTCGTATTAACCGACCATTTAGTATGCGATTTGCTACAACTAATCTTATAATGTGCGATTTGCATTAACCGATTTTATAATATGATATTTGCATCAACCAATCTTGTGATGTGCGATTTGCATCAATCCTACTGAGTCAGAATTTTGTAGAGGGTTATGTAATGCAACTTTATTGAGTTTTTAACTTACAGTTTGTACCGGAGGTGCGTACATGTGTACCGGAGGTGCGTACATGTGTACCGGAGGTGCGTACAAAACCAAAACACAACGTTTCATTAATAACTGTCTTAGACTAATGTAGGCCTACTACTGCATCTGATACATTCACTACTAAGAAGCTACTGACCCTATACCTCTCTACGGTCGAAAACGTGGTTACTTATGTTACATAAAAGGGGCTTGTAAAATCATTCAGATTTTTGCTCTTCTTAAAATACTGAAGTTGCAACCTTGTTACAATGCTTGCGCAGATACTGTGTAGTTGAAAACAGTTTAAACAATCACAGCCGTAGTTCGTACAGCAAGCAATTGTTAGCCATCAACAGGTTTCAACATCGAAACACAACTACGTACGCATTTAACCTTCAAATACGCAGCACACCAACTTCTTCACACCAGCCACACTCCCTTTGGGCTTCAGTCTTTCAAGTCGATTTTAGACGTTTTAAGCAAATCAGATCCACTGAAATATTAACAATGCTTACTTCAGTCTATAATTCAACCATTCAGTACTGCTGACACCCTCACTAAATTTAGCGTTAAACATTTGACATCATATTAATAGACTGTTGTCTGGTGTAATGCATGTAAACTGTGGATAGGTTTTCAGGTCTTCATGACGGGGATTCTGAATTACGATACTGTGCAGGTTCATAAAGGAATTCAGATGTCAATAGCTACCCACAAGTTTTGGTGATGTCACGATAAAACAAACACACTCAACTTAAATATGGCACTGAGATCCTCAGAATAAAATGGCACCTTTCTCCAAGCAGCATTAACAGACACGTTTTTATAGCGCAGAAAAAGTGTCTTTATAATGCAAAATTGTGTTTTTATAATGCAGGAGTCGTGAATTTATAATGCAAAAGAGTGTCTTCATAATGCAAAAATAGTGCTTTCGTAATGCATAAATAATGTCTATAAAGCAGTCATGATATCCTTAATAACACAGAAATAGTGTCTTAATAAGGCACAACAGTTTACTTCTTAAAAAAAACAGAAATAGTGCCTTTATAATGTATTTCCTGCGATGAAAAAATGCATTTTTAAACATTTTTCTAGTTAATTTTCGGGCTGTGAAAGGTCGATGATTATTCTTATACCGGAAACCTACTTTCATTCAGTTCTCTGTACATAACGCCGAAGACACAACAACCCACTTTCATGTATTAATAGATATCCTTATGACTTAGTTTTGTGCTCTGGACATCATGACAAATACCACTTGTCAGTATGTCAGTACTTCTTACCTACAACGCAGATTAGAGATATTAGTTTTCCTCCTTGCTAGTATCTAGCATCACCGGTAAGTAGAGTTTGTGGCTTTCGTGATCTGTGTGGTATCTACTACGAACAATTTGCATATTCTATAAAACTAACACCACATATCTGACCAAAATAACGACATCCCAATGTACGTCGTGAAATTTGCAAACTCTTACTTCGGCGAAGTAGACGGGTTGCATTGTTTGGAATTTCAGCAGGCTCAATAAGCAAGGCAAACGGGTAGTGTTGCAATGAGAACAACATCGTGGTCCAAGAACACGCATTATTCTTAGTCGATATAGCAGCGGTCCAGCTTACCAAATGCCATCGTCGTTAGACAGAAAAGGAGAAGAGCGAACGGGGCACACGTTCAGCCAGCTAGCAGGCGCAGTTCGTTGGCCTGACAACGCAACAGCATAAGCTTGCTGCAACTCTTACTTCATTGTTGCGTCCTAACTTACTACAACTACATGGCACTGCCCTTGCTAGAGGCCCTTGACCTCCTGAGTTCCTCACACCCAACCTCCCCCTTCCACCTTCATACACTCACACTTATTCCCTCCAAATCCATTTTTAAAATCATAAAGCTGTAAGAAAATCCCTACAAACACTTTCTGTATTATTTCTTTCACCCTTTAGTTTGTTATGGTTGCAGCTATCCAGGTTATCTACCCCTGAGTCACTGGACCTTGAAGAACCCCATCCACCCCTCACACATCTACCTGCCTTGAATGAAGGGTTTACAATTGCAGACATGACCTCGAAAACAACCCACAGAGATTCACTTTCAATAATACCTCTCATCCAAGGTTTCTAACCGTCTTGACCTTGGCTGAAAGAAAGGGAAAGGGTGAACTGATGGGGCAGTTTATGCTTCCACTTTATTACAATCTAAGGAAGGTATTCAGTGTTAAAATGGGTAGCAAGTAATTCACGGTATCTGAAATTGCTTGAAGTGAACACTCTTAAGAGTGCCAGCAAAAATACTACGTTTTCCTTTCAGACTTAAAGTGACAATAAAAACAGAGGCGAAAACGAATAATGTTGTAACAGGTAAATGGGTCTGTGTTCTTTTAATAGTCAGGACATCCCCTTTGTGTTCAAGTATACGTTACAAAGAAAAGAATTAGGATTACCGTCTATACACAGTTTTTACCATACGTGTAAAACCACTACATGTTTCGGCTATACATATGTAGCCATCATCAGGCTGGATATAGGGCCTTGAATAAGAAATCTAATTACGATAACTGTATATTGTATTGTATTTCTTTAGTTTTCTCATTCAGGGTCCTATATCCAGCCTGATGATAGCTACATATGTATAGCCGAAACACGTAGTGACTTTACATGTATGGTAAAAACTGTGTATAGACTGTAATCCTAATTATTTTCCTTATATACGTAGACATTTTTGTTCGTTGTGGTTACACTTTTAAGGTCTTTCACGTGCGGCACATTTAGTCCTACAATCATCCTTCAAGAAAATGGGCAGAACCATGTAATTCATCAGTAGCATACATCTCCGCAGAAACTGATTGTTAGTTAAAAATGTAAAATCTATAACATTAAGTCCGATTTTACTGACCCTCGAATACATCACTTCAACACATAACAAGACATTTTTGTAATGTAGCACATTATTCTGAACTGCACAACGTTTGGTTTGGGTTTGGAAGTAAAGTTGCATGCAACATTAACTTCAGCATTGGATGAAGGTAAAAGGTCAGGATAAAAACGCAGTCCGCTTCGCCCATAAAATGAGATATTGGGTGGACCTCGAGTAGCTCTGGCTACATTTCTGAAGTAGTCCAGCAGCAAACATATTTCCTTCCGAGGCCCTGTTATTAGCCCCTGTTGCACAGTATATATATATATATACATACATACGTAGTTTACTTTCCAAACTTCACTTTTAGTTCGACAAACTTCTGCAAAACTTCAAGTGACACGCACACCGTGTGCCCACGCTTCAATAAACTCCATTACTGTCAACACCCATGCAATTAAAGCAAATAGTCGCGTCTTAAAGCAAACACGGCTTCTGAAGTTCAATAAACTAATCTGTCTAATTAACCAAAGTAAAAGTTCAGTTCGTTTTTATTAAATATGGGTTGCTTTGTGCAGCACTGTTCCTCAAAATGTAAAAAGCTTTCTAATTAAACAGCCCAAATAACAGTCGGTTTGTTCATCGTAATCATTTGCATGTGGAAAGTTACAAAACCAAACAACACATGCAGAAAAAGCGAAACCAACAGAAACTTCCTTCTAATTAATATCCACGTGTGATGTTTACATGCAATGCAAAGAACAGGAATAACATAAAAAAAAAATAAATAAAATTTGGAAAGAAGAAAAATATCTGCATGCGAAGTAATTCGAATACACTCGCAGCCTGAACTCGTGTAGAGTTCACGGACACTGTATTCTGTGTACAACTTTTATGGTGCAGAATAGGGTAAACAGTATATAAGCCGCCGATCCCAGTGACCGCTCGGTCTAAGGCGTGGGTCTGCAGTCGCTCGCTTGCTGGTACTGCGGGTTCGAATCCCACCGGGTACATGGATTTCTGTCTCTTGTGAATGTTATGTGTTTTGTGATAGAGTTTTTTGGGACGGGACAACTCCTCGACCAGAGGAGTCCTACCGATTGTGGTGCGTCTAAATGAGTTTGATCAAGTGCAACAATAACCATCTACACCTACAATGAGTAGGTAGAAAGAGGCAGAGTATAAGAAAGAAAGAAAGTGTATGAGCCCACACAAAGATAGCAAACCAACGGTAATGTGTTTGTTTAATTTGTTCTCTACATGGCCTAAACGAAACTTCCCGGCCAGATGTATCAGGAACAACTAACAGATTAATAGTTGCTAAGCTAAGTTAATGCCGGTCCCAGTGGCCGCGCGGTCTGCGGCCGCTCGCCTGATGAGATCGTGGGTTCGAGTCCCAATGGGGGCATGGAAGTTTTTTTGTTGTGAGTGTTGTGTGTTGTCAGGTAGAAGTCTCTGCGACGAGCTGATCACTCGTCCAGAGGAGTCCTACCGACTGTGATGCGTCGTTGTGTGTGATCTCGAAACCTCAAGAATGAGGAGGCCATGGCCTGCTTTGGGCCGCTGCGTAACGGAAGGGGGGGGGGGGGGGTGGAAACTAAGTTAATGTTTAGGTCAAGTATATCTTAGGCTTAATTAAACACCACGTCAGGAAGGCATTTGGAGGAAAGGAGATACACTGCACTCACTCCTGATCTCAGCACTAGACGGAATTTATGGTCAAATTTACGTCCTGGCTAACGTATTTTCGGGAAAAGAGCTCTACGTAGGAAAAATCCTTTGCTCCTCCCTGAAATCGAGCCCTGAATGTGTTACAGTCTGCAGCCTAACTTGGCTCCTAGTAAAATGACGAATTTTTTGTACAATACATCTTTATACGTGAACACAGCAGACAGAGAAACAAAACACTCTGCGAAGACTGGACGCAAACATTCTCCCGAATCAAATAGATACTTCAACTTCTTGGTGAAAACCCTGCTGAAATAAAGAATTACTTACAGAAACTAGACACGTTTTAGTACATTTTGACTGCATACCTGATGAATTACTTATTACAATAAATCCAGCACAGTACGTTATATATTATTAAATGCAAAACAGTAGAACTGACCAGAATGGTCTCGATGTCAGTGGCGTGCGGCCTCGACAAAACATAGCCTACACTTTTCGAAACAATCAAATACCGTCAGAAGATTAACATACAAACTAAAAAAGTGGAAGTAACAGGATGACCAAGTATTACAGTCCTGTGTTCTTTCGCCTGCAACAGGAGCAACTGCCTCCTTCGGTGGCAGTTCCTCAACATAAGTACAGACTACCAGCCAGCTTTAAAAGTCGTTTGCGGAATGATTATTTTTGTCTACAAGCTAACCCCCCAATCGTCTGGCTCTATTTCTGACAACGTTAAAGGGAAGGAGACGAAGAGGGAAAAATAGAAAGGAAAACGGCCCATAACCTTCGTCAAAGTACTAGCAGTGCAGGCAGGCAGGCAGACAGGCAGGCACATTGGAAACTTTGGTTGCATCACGGCAACTATGCAACACAAAGTAGTGTGACAAGAGGAGGGGGGAAAGATTACATCTGCTCTCTGAATTGTGTCCAGGGGCCGGACAACACAGGTGAGAGCCACTAACATGTTAACAATGAATGCTTTGTTACGTCACGTCGGTCCGGTCTTGTTATTTGTTGTCTTGCTGCCGAAAAACCTTCTTTCAGAAACCAAACTCTACTATTGCCCCATGTTATATACAGTACATCTGCAAGCCAGAGAAAGGGCAACCCCCTTCGTGCCTCCCAGGAGCTAGAAACCCTAACAAACTTACCCTCATGTCTAGCCTTTTTGGGAAGTTAGGGGTGGAGACCTACGCTAACGGACGAAAGAGAAAGGAAGCCCTTAAAAGATGTAGATCACACGAAAAGGTCGGCAAAGAATTTAAAACACGAAGACTGTTCAAAGGCACTGACCTTAAAAAATGACGGCTCCGAATTTACGTTAGAGTAATCACAGGGAATGAAAATTTTCCAATTGGCACTAAACGGTAAAGCTGTCGTCTTTGCTGATTTTGCCGGTTTATGGACAATTAGGACAATTATTTGCGTCAAATACAAGTAACAACTTCCACAATTTAATCATTTAAAGGGGCTACACCATGCCTACCTTCGTACTCGAGATGTCCTGGGTTCCAGTCTTTTCCCTGAGATCGGCTACTTTACCTCGCGTAGTTTTAGTCCGCCTGGCAAGGAATGGAACGATACCTTCAGTCCACGACCGCTTCCTTCTACACTCTTAATAACTCGTCACTCACTGCTATTGTGCGTACGGACGGTCTGCCACCGTATGCAACACAAAGAATAACTAAACAAACCAAGAACATACAGGTGTGTGCTACACCTCGAGGGGGGGGGGGGGAATTAGTAAATTTCCCAAATACAACACCAAACGAAAGGTCAGTTTTTAACACCGTTGTGTCTGCTGAGGGCGTTATTTCGTCTCACAGCAGATCACTATGAAGACTATGTCTAGTCTTAGGGTTGGCAGAGAAATGGGACTTTAAAAAGGGAAATATCTGTTTTTTTAGGGGCGCAAAAATAGAAAATTTGTCAATACCTTTCTTGAGAAGAAATATTATGGAACCATAAAATTCCTAACCTTGTTCAGCAGATCCTCCACCGTAATCTACTCCGAGCCAGTGGTATCCAGTATCTGATCCCTGACATCTCATTTATCGAAGATAAATTTTAATCCTATCTTCCTACACAAGCAATGGACTTTGAAATGTTATTTTTTCTTTCAGATAGGACGATGAAAACTTTGTACGAATATTTAATTTTTTTAATGCCTGCTACATACTCTTCCCATCTCATCCTCCTTATCTATATGCCATGAAGCTGGTGAGAGCGAAACAAAGAAACAAGGAGAAAATATGAGTGAAATAAAGCTACAAAGAGAGGGACACAATTGGAGAGACACAAAGAAAGAGAGAAGAAAGTGGGGAAAAGAAACGACAATAGACACAAGCACACAGAAAGGCGATACAGAGTAGAAAGTAAGAATGTAACAGAGGGTCAGAACAATAATGGGCCTACTGCTGTTACTGCAGATGCATTACGGATGGACAAGAAGGTATTGGCATCACCACAGTGTTTTCTGCCCTCAAGTGGAACGAATGGCGCATATTTGACTTATTGTGTTCTATCCGTGGCAATGACCCACAGCCAGTCTCACTAGGTCATTTCCCTTTCGTACCATCGAAGCGGGCGTTAAGCTGCCATCTATGAAGTGCAACAAAAACCGCTTCGGAAGGAAACGGCCAAGGTGAGGCAATGACTCCCAAGGGGCCTGCCAAATGTTGGTTGACATCAACTCTATTCTCATCCAAGCTCTATTTCTGTTATTCTCGTATATTCAGCCCGTTTGGCAAACCAGGTTCCTTGCAAAAATGCTGCTGTTGTTAGTAGGAATGATGAACACATCTCACGTTCGGTGTAAGATATACGTACGGTTTCCAGCGTAATGCTTATTCAAGTCTTATCGTCCTGTGCCAAATTTCCGATGAACAGACCGCCTCCACCTTCAGAGCTGAAGTGATGCAAACCATAGATGTGTAATACATCACAACGGCATTTTTATACCATAACATTTCATCACATACTGTGTTTTAATGTACAATGAAACTGTAAATCACGGGATCCCGCAGGTAATGTTACCGCATGTGCCTTGGTTAACGCCATTATTTTATAGCCTGATGATGGCCCTGGAGGGTCGAAACATGCAGCTCAGTTGTTAGTTGCATAATAAAAACATTGCACCTTATTGTTGCGTAACGACGGTCCAACAAAATATTCCATGATGCAAACCGTTTGACCATAACGTGAAATCTTATGCTTATAGTGAATAAGATACAAAAGGGATACTCTTTGATAAACATTACTAAATCGCTGTTCATTATTATTTAATTATAGAGCTTAAATTATTTTTGTAAGATAGGAAGAACGTAAATCATAAAGCTTGCCCCGTTTCTTTGTCACGAATGTGTTATTGAAGGAATACATGGAATTCCATTCTCTAATATTACGCCTGAAATACAAGTACGCTAGTTATTATTATAACGTACTTAGAACTGAAGGACGAAAGGGATGGTACAGCTTACCATCCCGTAATTCCTCACTTCCTTCCGCAGCAAAGTTTCCAATATACAGTATCCTACACAATGTGTAAGATTCCCATTGAATGTTAGCATTTATCAAATTCAACTACAGGCGCGAATTTCACTCAGTAATTAAAACACGTTGACTTTCATTCTGAAGGGAAGCATGGGTTAAATGCAATCAAAAACTCTCGCAGTTTGCAGAGAAAGATGGCTCCAATGCGGCTCTCAGCCCTCCGTATAGCGATAGGTTGACCACTCTGGGGTTTGAATCCCGGCAGAGCTCTGAAATCCACTTAGTCTCCTATTAAGTGGATACCAGAGTTTCCTTCTCAGTGGGTACAACGGCTTGGGCGTAAGGCTGACCAATCACATCTACGTAGTCGCTGAAGTAAAGCATGAGTGGAGATGAGCCCCCACTCCCCCTTCTACCTCTACGGCTTGTACAGTAACAATTTTACCATTTTTAACGAGTAAGCATTCACTTCGGCAATCTTAGCACTATTGTCAGTTGGCATATACTCATATTTCTTGGACCACCACAAGGCAGCCAATTGAAAAATTAACAATTCATAGTAATGAGCGATAGCAGACCATACACTATAGCAAACTAGTAAAGGTTCACAAAATTATAATTTTTCTAACATGTTTCAGTAATGTGCAAACTGTAATGGCTTGTGTACAGTGCGTGGTCCCTGAGGAAAAGCTCGATGTTTCAAAATATAGCGGGAAACTTAAGTAATAAAACCCTTTTTTATAGCAGCCATCCAGTTGTGTTATATAATATGATATAGTAATTTATTCATTCAAACACAACACATATATAATCATTAATACGTAATTGGCAACCATGTATTAATGAATTTGACATTCAGAGCACCGTGCATGTTTCGGACAGCTTTTCTGTCCATCATCAGGAGTCTAGTATTGTATACACAGCAATAGGTATATGTCATACAGGTTTTGCTGACTGCTTGCTAGCAAGCAGTCAGCAAAACCTGTATTTTTGTGTATACAGTACTAGACTCCTGATGATGGACAGAAAACCTGTCCGAAACATGCGAAGTTCTATTCCAAAAATAAATTTGAGATATTGGTGCATTTCGTTGGTTTTATTATAAGAATGTTTTAATGACTATATTATGTGTCGTGTTCGACTGACTATATTACTATATCGTAATAAAATTTTGTTATTGCTTGTATTATGACTGCCAACGAAACTTGCTATTTGAACTTGCACATTGTTACGTCAATGTCATTCCTTCTTTTAGGGTTTCAGTTACTATCGTCTGTAATACTGACAATACAAACAACATACCCTGGACCAGCAACAAATTTAAAGTTTTTATGTTTTGTTGACCGTGCATCTCGATATAGTCATTTAAAGAAAAACCAACTTGATGCACAATTTATCTCCAGTATATTTCGTCAAACACCTCTATATGTTTCGGGCATGTCTATAGCCCATCATCAGGAGGTACACCGTATGGATACAATAATTGGTACTTACTGTTCTTTTTAGGTGACTGTCTTTTTTCACACATCCCGTCAGTCACCTGCTCCGTGCAGTCCTATGTCAATTCTATTAGCTAAGACCCTCCACCAGCGCGGCTACACCACATTAACCAGGACCAGAAAAATCCCATAAAATACTTAGTATTTTAGTATTTTACAACGAAAAGATTTTGTAATATTTAGTACCTTAACAAGTGTTGTTCGCCTTCTGTTCGGATGAAGGGCGATCCTGTACAATTCTCCTTTATGTCGTATCAACATCTCCAAACAGCAACAAAGCCCACTTCTCTCCCAAGCTCACATTCACAATTAACGTAAATCTGAAGTTCGTTCCCTACAATTAGCTGAAATAAGTACAGGATAATAGGCCAATAATCAAAACATACACGTGATATCAACACAAGAAAACACACAATTAATTGTAAACTAACCACAGTCGATGTTAAAACCACGGTAGGGCGTCGCTCTAAATGACCAAATGAAACGCACTTCTGGAGCCGCTGGTAGCAGTTAGTTGTACCAACTCTCTATCTAAAATCCTCGTGCCCAATTATAGGGCTATATGAGGCCGTGAACACTCACAATACGAAAGCAATAACACCCCCCCCCCCCAAAACACACACACCCTGTTTCACAAGCTTGTTATATACTTCCGCTACGTATTGATAAATGTTGATATTATTTTCAGAAAGGAATATTAATAGGTACATATCTTTACAAACACGAACCTGTTTTTTTCCCCCTTTTACAGGCGTTATAATCTAACTTCTAACGAAACGGTCCTGTGTGGGGGCTATATGTTGCGACGTAACTCATTGCGATTCCAGGCGCTTCAAATTAATGTGGGACATGGTACTCACAATATTCGATCAGACAGATCAGATTCCCCTTTCATCAGCATTCCTTTACGTCCGACATGTTTCCAACATAACCGGTATCATGGGTTTATCTCCTAAAACTACCGAGGTAAAAACACGTTCTTAATATATGAAAGCAGCCATGTATTATTATTATTATTATTACATTACAGTGCTGGCCGGACCTTAGCCTCTTCCAAAATTGTCCTCCACTGTTCTCAGTCCTGTTACTTTCGTCTCCAGGTCCTAACGCCCACGTTCTTTAGACCAGTGTTTCTCAACATTTGTGAGACCGCGGCCCGGTAAATTCTTTTTTCATAAGACGAGGGCCCTGTCCCAACAAATTTACTCGTAAATACTTTTCCATTTTTTTTAAAGTTCATACATTAAACTAACATAAGTATCAATAATTAATTATGGCATAATCATAAAGAGTATTAGTACACTTATGTAATAAGGTGTGGCATGTTGACAAATATAAAATTACATTTAAATTAGTTATCAATCTCTGAACTAATGAAATCTTGTAGCACATTGTAGTTTCCTCAGGCCAACATATGGGTCTGAGTTTTTCCGACACATTCACGAATATTTTTCTCCTCAGAATATTTCGATTATAAAAATGTATCTATGAAAATTGGTTAGAAAACTAAAATGACAAATTCTAGGAGAACTTCTTGCGGCGCGGTAAAATTGATGCCAGGGCCCGTTACCGAGCCGCTGCCCGGCGGTTGAGAAACACAGCTTTAGATATTCCTCAACTGACTCAAGGCACCTCAACTTAGGTTTTCCTACAATAGTGCCTTCAGGTTTAAGGACAATAAGCTTTCTGCAAGGACCCACTTCTTGCATTCTAAAGAGCTGTCCCAGCCACCTCAGTCTTCCTGTTTTTATCACCTTAACTACGTCTAATTCATCGTACAGAATATAAAACTCATTCTTGTATCTTGTTCTTCATATACCAGTATCGTTAATAGGGCCGAAAATCATTCTTCGCATTCTTCTTTCAAAAATTCAGAACACATTTCAATCCTTCTTTGAGAGGGACTGCCACATTACGTCAAAAGTTAAAAGTAGGGTGACATCCTGAAATGTACCTAAACACGTACAGGCATATCCCCATTAAGAACTGTTGTGTTCTACTGACATGCCACAACCTATATGGTTTTATGACATTACGCCCTCGACACTGAACCACATGAGCGAAACATGCATGGCGTAATGCAAAGCAAATTAACCTTCTGGCGCCGGAATTATTTTTTTAATTTTAGCACATTCTGTATATAAAATGTTAATAATACAGGAACCTAATACTTTAGAATTATGAAACAAATTTCATTTTGAAGAGAAAAAAACGGAGAGTACATACAATGTTTAAAATATTCAGTACCTATATTTGTTGAATAAATATATAAAATGCAACTTTAAAGGTTAGCGATGCGGTACGACCACTATAGTTGACATTAGGCGTCAAAAGTTTAAAGAAAACTCCGTTATATTTTATGCTATGTGTTTTTTTTTAGCAAAGGCCCACAATTGTTATTGTGGGCCGGTTGGTGAGCCACAAGTGCAAAAGTCACAATAAGCCGTATACCTAACGAGCTAAATTATTGTGCAATTTCTATAGTACAGTACTAGACATAATTTACAGACACGGCCGCGGGCAACATAACAGAAGCTGGCGGGCTGCGGGTTGGACTCAGGCACAGAGGTACGTCCTGGAATGTTACAACACGAGACATTAGGGTACTTTAAACTATATGGTAGCCTACACAGATGGTAATGATTTTTATTGCTTACTTCCAGTTTCAGAATAATCTGCACACACGACACCACTCTCCATAATGGACAAACTAATCAACTGACAGTGAAATATATGGACAGGAATATACAAACATTCAGACACCTGGTCAAGAATATATCCACATTCAGATATCTGGGAAGGAATATATCCATATCAGACAGCTAGGCAGGAATATATCCACATTCAGACATCTGGACAGGAATATATCCACAATCAAACCTCGGGGCAGGAATATATGCACATTCAGCAGGAATATATGCACATTCAGACATTTAGGCAGGAATATATCCACATCCAGACTTCTGGACAGGAATATATCTACATTTTGACACTTGGGCAGGAATATATCTACATTCAGACATCGGAACAAGAGTATATCCACTCCACATTCAGACATCTGGGCAAGAATATATCCACATTCAGACTTTACACGTCAAGTCTGTCTTCCGTGCTTCTACACACATGAGGTCGAAGTCATCAAACGCTGTTTGAGACATTAACTGCAATGATTACGAGGATGTGACCTCGTGCAGTCTGGTTAAAACCGACCTTTCGCAGGAACATGTTGCCACCACCTTCAACGTGTCTATAAACTTCTTATGTCACTAAACGTCTCCACAACTCTTAGACGCCTGGCTCAACATGGCCACTTACGGCAGCATTGACATCTCTAATTTACAAATATGTTTCCCTCGACGACTCATTGTCATTGATTTTACTTCCTATTTACACACCCGTTTGGCTGACACACTGCGTTTGCGTGGTCACTATTTCTCTTTGGTATTCGAGATATCACGGTTTCAAACCTCGAACCGAATAGCGGCTATCCTGAAATTTATGACTTTAACCCTTCTCACCAGACATATGCCGAGATAATGTCGCAATATTAGAACACGACGGACTCCTTCCAAATCCTTCCCAATTCATTATAAACTAATCACCAAGAGCCACTGAAAACACGGTTAGGTAGCACATAAATGAAAATATATATTTGCTTTAGGGAACTGAATACGTGCCTCACCAAAACAATTCAAGCTGATATGAGGCAGTAAAACTGGTATTAAATTGTGGGACAATTACAAACAGCTATGTACCCCACACGTGGCAAAATTTGCGGGTTGCGAGCAGTTAATAACACATTCAGTGTCACAACCTGTGAGGGATGGTAATTGAGGTGTTATCTGTGTTCCAAAAACATCTACCGCATGCAGGCTGTCTCCACCTCTACTTCAATAACGTGCGCGATTATCAGCAGATGTTTTCACCACACCTATTTCGCGACAAACAAAACACGGGAGTGCACACTGCGATCCTGGTGCTGCAGCGCAAGCCACTAAATATTCATGAATTATACATTCCGCATTAACTACAATTTGCAATATTTATTCGTGCATCCTTATATGAGTAAATACTGCAAACTGTGGTTAACATGGAATTTGGAAGGCATAAATATTTATATGTTTTGTTGCAATTGGACATCTTTATATACGAGCCAACAGAGCGCAGTCGGCATTGTGAATGGGATGAGGGCCCGAAGAACGAGGAAACAGGGTTCGATTCCCGTCACAGAGTACGTATTACCAGCTTGTCCACTGTTACCAGACCGGCTGTGGAATAAATATATTGTCGGTAAAGGAAGTGAAGGAAAAGAGGGTGTATGCAAAATTCTGGTCGGGAAGTCTGACGGTAAGGACCAACGGTCGATAATATCAAATGCATCCTGTTACCAATTGCTAATATAGACGGTCGACAGTATCAGTTTTCAAGGAAAGTGCTGTGCCTTAGATTTAGTCTGTTAGCTAGTCAGTGTATTGTTACTTTGACAACACTAGCAGATGAATAAGTAATTGAGATGAATAATAATTGTACTAAAGGTATCAAATTCTTTATTTGTCCAACTAATGCACACAAATTATATTAAATAATTATTAAAACAATTAAAATTTTAAAAGTTGCCCCAACATGTTTCGGTTTACATAAACTATCATCAGGGAGCTACAGCCTGTGCTTAACTAAAATTACATTTATGGTTCCAGTATACATGT
>Ga0131853_10003603_pt1 | contig 27788 bp, 16 predicted proteins | sample TergutLab28metaG_FD_92764 | JGI IMG/M metagenome (GOLD analysis project Ga0131853, IMG submission 92764) | Labiotermes labralis P1 segment gut microbial communities from Petit-Saut dam, French Guiana - Lab288 P1 (version 2) (version 2) | ecosystem: Host-associated > Arthropoda: Insects >...
GTCATAGAGAAAATTCCCTCACGAACTGAATAGTGGTCATCCAGTCCACAGTCAGTCACTTTACTGGCTTGAGTTTTCTAATGTCATGCTGACAGAGAAGTGTAAACAACCTTCTGTCTTACTGCCCACTTATCTCAGAAGTTCCATTTCATTTCTCCATTCAGTTTTGCAGTTATAATAATATAAAATTCAGATTTCTATATATGCATTTTGGTAAAAGAATGATCTTTATGTGGTTAACTCATACTACTACTCAATGTTGGCAGCAGGACCTTTACCTGCCTTAACACTATGGTGTACTGCATGGGCACCATTACAAAAACACGCAACACAGTCACTTAAAAATCTCTTTAACAGGACATCTGAATAACACACATTAAAATAAGAAAGACTTTTTTGCTTTTTTTTGATATAATAAAGGCTGAATTTCCATTGCAGCTTTGAACAGCACGGTTCTTGGCTTGTTGAGTATCAATTTATTTGTTTATTGGTAAATAATACTGTACTTCTGAACTTACTCTGGACAAGAGGATGTAGAAAGCAAGACCAAATGCGATGATAAGAATAGAGAACACAATGAGCACTTTGATGAGTGTCTGAAGTATCTCGAGAAACATCACCACATAGATACCAACTTGATCAAACCTACAAAACAGTGACAAATTATGTATACATTGTAAAATGTTCAAAGAAGCCAAAACAGGAAATGGCATTGCTGTTACACTGGACTGAGAAGAAACAGGATAACTGTCATTCAGAGTAAAATTCATATTTTCCATTATGTGAAGAAACTAAACCTCTAATGTAACATGAAATTGGAGTGTACAATCTATGCAAGAGCAAAGGACACTACCAGCCATCTGAGCAAGTAGCACTTTCATTTAAAATCTTGTTAAGTCTGTAAAACTAGATAGCTCTCTACTACAGCAAAATTATGTTAGTCCAGCACCATATAGTTTGGAACTGCTGATAATCTGGCACTTGAGGCGAGTAGTCTTAAGACTGGTGGAAGTGTTGCTTTTTATCAGAAGAAAGTTTCAGTAATGAAACAGGCAGACTTCAGAGACATGTTTGAAAAGGCCTCTTAGAGTGTCTATACATCAACTATTGTGTGTTTCCTACTGCATCTTCTTCTTCAACTATGAAGACTTCAGAAAACACATAACAGGGCCCAGATGACCCTGAACCAGCAGATGAAGGGCATATCTTAATGGAATACTCCTCTGATTAGTAGTGCAGTCCAAGTATAATTGCAGTAACAAAAAATTACCTGCAACAACTTATGTTAGTGTAGGTAATGTCTGATAAACTGGAATATCCCATGATGTGGCAACTGTCTGGTCCCATGCAAGTTAGATGAAAGGAATTTTGCTGTCAATGAAAGTTATGCTCAATTTTATAGGGTTATGACAAAAGAACATTTCATTCAGGACTGCAGTAGAATTCTTTGAGTCTGGCACCCATGGGACTGGATAGAGGCTGATTTTCAAACAGTCTGGATTACCAAACAGTATGTGTACTGACCTAATATCTTAGAGGAAACTGTTACTGCCCCTACCTTTGGGCTGCACAACCAATCAGAGGAGTATTCTACAGTGCTAGAAAACAGTGACATCTATTAAAAATAAATTAAGTTTGAATGTTCAGATTTGGCAAAGTATAAACATCAGTATTTTGCATTCCTCTTGGTTCATGTGAGAGCCAAAGACTATAAAAATTGCCCCTTTGTGGTACATGAATTAAACTCTAACAATTCCATTTTTATGATGGATTTAAGGAGTCTGGAAATATTAATACTCTAATTTTTCAGCAGTCAAAAAAATACGCAGCAAACTCACTCACCTCTGTAAGTACAAAAGCAGGTTAAACCAGCTGAGGAACACTGTAATGGATGCACAGGAGAGCTGCAGTCCATTTGACTGATCAACGAACACAGGCACAATCATGATGATGGAGGAGATGTACAGTAACCATGAGACAAGATTTATGGGATCAAGCAGATAGTGCCAACGCTGCTGATAAAGTTGCAACACTTCCCACAGTGAGTTGAGAGCAATATATGTTACAATGATTATAGCACATGCAAACGTTGCTGGCAAGATTCCATTCTTTGTGAACTGTGTGAACAAAAGAATCATGTTAGTCATTTGGCCTGCTGCTGGAAGCATTTTGGCATTTTGAGAATCACATTCTGATCTGTTATTAGAATGAGTGTTAGAATTTCGAAGTTATAATTAAAGACATCAATAAAATTATAATAATGATAATGGTGATAAATTTTCAGATAAGAAATACACAGTTTACAGATAAGTGCAAGAAGTAAATTTAAACTCTCAATCATATAATATCTGGCATTTTAATCAGTACCAATCCAAAGTAAATTTTAATTCGTTTGTTTTGAAAAAGTATGTAATTTTTATATTAATTATTGCTATACTTTATTTTCAACAACATTAACATATTATGTCTTTTGATGATGTAAATTTATGCCTCTTCCTTATTATAATTATGTTCATCACCAACCTGCAAATCTTTACCTCACATACATCACTTTACATAACAGACCAAAAAATATACTTAGTTTATAAGCATTCAGATTCCATCAGTCAGAAAACATCAAGTAGGAGGTGTTTGTGCACAGTTCTGTGAGTGTGTGTTCTTATGTGTGCATGAATTATTAAAGCTTTTAGTAATAACTGGATCAATGCATTATGCCTGATGACAGAATACTGAAAATCATTTCGAAGGACATTCATAAAATTTGGTTGGGTTTTTAACAATTCCGAGTACTACGCTTCCAGTTAATATAATTCCAATGTCTTCTTCGAAATAAATTCTAATTAAAATCATGCATATGTAATGCTACTCTACATACTGTGGATATAACTCTGTACGTCAGTCAATCCCACATTATCCACCAATTAGCCAAAATACTTCAACAGTTTCATATCAGATAAAACAGACTTAAATAGCAGTACCTTTTGATTGGCCACATATTCGGACCCATTACAGGTTGCGTTAGTAAATTCTATGCATTTATCATCCATAAGTTGTGCTGCAAAAATGGTGACAAATGCTAGGAAGATGCAGTAGAAAAGTAAATTTGCCAAGTGGAAATACTTTCCATAAGAGTTCCATTTCATTTGAAGGTATTTTTGGCTGAGAGGATGTGCCAGCAGCTCTACACGGCCGTGAGTCACCATTGCCTGTTACAAACACAACTGCAGCTTTACTTGGTGTATATCGTATCATATTATATCATATCATACATCATTCATGTATCATATCATATATCATATCATATCATTTATTTTCCTTCCATAAATCATACAGGGTTACATAATCCATATGGATATAGAAATCGTCATATTTGTTGGAATTAAGGGGTGACATCAACACAAGTGTGTACAACAGTCACATGGTTATTTAGTATAATAAATATAATAAAATAGGACAATAAAAATTGTTTAGTGTATATAAAATATAATAATGATACAAACAAAAATTAAAAGTGAAAGTAAAAGTAAAAATAAAAATAGAGTGGTAAGTTAGAAGCAATTACAGGCACTCTTTAAGTAGGAAATTTTCCTTCGTGACAGATAGTGGTTGGATATATGCTGACATATTTATAATACAGACTTGTAAGTAAAAAGAAAGAACATGTGTCCCAAAGCCCTCATGTGTCAATTCAGATCATATGTCAAAATTTAACTTTGGAGTTCAAAATATTCATCCAGGGAATAAAAGGAATTTTCACATAAGTATTTTTGTAACAATGTTTTAAATTTTTTGGGATTATCAGACTCTGCTTTTATGTAAAAGGGAAGCATGTTAAACACTTTAACACCTATACAGTTTACTCCTTTCTGGTATTTTGTTGCATTTACAGAGGGTTGGTGTAAGTTTGCATGCTGTCTAGTGTTAATTTGATGTAGCTCGGAATTTACCTGGAATTGGTTCTTGTTTCATATCATGAACAATAGAAGGGATAGAATATGTTGAGAAGGGAGGAGTAAGATAAAGTCTATTGGATGCAGTAGATACACTGGGAACATTTTAATGATCAGACACATCTACAGCAGGGACTGTCAGAGTTGCCGAATGATGGATCATGATTGTCCTTTTATATGTCCAACAATATTTACAGATTATAAAGTGTGGTGAGAAATTAAGTTTGAAACGAATGAATGAATCACTGATATGGTAAAGGTAATTTCATGATGCAAAAATTTTCCTATGTAGTCTGTGTGAGTACAGAAACAGACAATAGCACGGAGTGACTTTACTTGCCTCTTATTTCTACAAGTCAGTGCCCTTTCTTTCACCTCAAGTTTCAAAGCTGTGTCAACATTCTCATCAGTTTTAAACTGAGTCCCATTAAATACTGCTTCAACATTAGAAACAGACAAAGCAACATCTGGGAGCCAATGACAACATAGAAGTAGAAGTGAAATGCATGCTGACAAAATACATTACTGACTTTTAGAGACAGGAAAAGGAAAGACACTTCCCAGAATATTATAACTAATTGCTCTACACAAATATATGCAGCGAAACAGTGTGTGTAAAATAATACAGAGGGTGTTTTTAATGCAGGACTGAACACTGCAGAGTTGGGAGCATCATGGAATGCTATGCATCAATGACATTGTCCACTCCAAGACCGCAGTTCTAAGTTAAGAACACGTTCTATTACCCATATCACTGATTCACTTCAAGGTAAGTGTCTTATGAACTTGCTGACTGCGTCATACATGCAATGAAACAGCCAGTTGGTGGTCCTCAGTTTAAGGTTTTCCCTCATTTAATAGTCAGTTGAACCATCTGAAGAAATAATCTCTGTATTAAATTTCTTCATTTTACAGTTCTTAAAAGTCTAGAGTTAAAATCCACTGCTCTCCAAAGAAATATTAAATGGGGATTGTAATATGCTGGCTAGGTGATTATAATATATAATGAACTGTAGACAGAGTGATAAACACAAGCAAATAGGGGTACAGTATACTTTGCAGTCTTCACACACAAATTATGGGCTGTAATAAATGGATTAACCCAAGCCATTTGCAAGGTGCTGGCTTGTCTGTTGTACTGCACAGGAGATATAAATTATGGATATATTGAAATTCTGCCAACCATTTTATATTTTGCTGGTCCAGTAATCATGATGTACACTGAATTCTGAATGGCATGATTTTCATTCAAGATGCTAATAAATGAAACACAAGAATGCAACAGTCTACCCAGCAACAAATACTTTCACATATTAGCAAGTTGTAGAGCATGTATTGTGGACTGCATGAAATAGACCATGACTTATAGTTTCTTTTATGTAATATAACAAAAAGTTTTTTTAAAGCTGCCTAACTATAATAGACATTTTCAAGGCATATAGAGATCGCGGAGGCCCCTCCAACTCCTGGCCTAAATTAACAAAAAATGTTGCCTTCATTTTGTTTCAGAGAGATGTAATATATAGCAACAAAATAAATAAATAAACAAATACATTGAATCTATGCTATGCATGTTAACTAATTTCTCTTCTCTAACTGCACCAACAGTACTTTGATATGGAACATACCTTTGGCACCATATGAGATTTTGGTTGGCACAAATATCATGCATTTTGTATGCAGCTGTTTGATAATATATTGTATTTAATTTTATTTATTTATTTATTTACATGCATACAGTGACATGATAAAATTAGACATGTCAATATGCAGAAAGTCATGCACACAATAAAGTCAATGGTGCACAATGCAACTGTGTCAAAAAAAAAGATTAATTAGGCAAGGCACTACACTTTGAACAAAGTGCAACACTGCTAGAGGGCTAAATTTAGAAAGCAGACCAACAGATTAAAAAATTGTCATGGTGTGAAGGTTGATCAGCACAAATCACTTCATGGTATTGATTATAATCAATAATCACATACAAGTCAAGAAGTGAACTGTCTAAAAATGCACAGCAGATAACCAAAAAATTACATCAAAGAGATAATCAATGAGAACAGCTGTCATCATTTTATATTAGAGGCAGCAAAAAGATTTGCATTTGTGACTCCATCAATAACAATTCATTTGAACAACTTCACACTTAAATACACATGTAACTAATTTACTTTAACCCAAGTAGTTATGGAGTTAAACAATTAGATACTAGACGTGCAACATGCAGCCTACACAGGCACAGCAAGTGCTGCTTGACTGAAAGCCTTCTTACATCATTCCACAAACACAAGCATCATTCTACAAACACAAAACATTTTACTGTTACACAAACATACTTAATATAGTTTCCATAAACGTGATCATTTTCATATAAGTTTATAAAAATAACTTTAAACTTATTAAGTAATTATACAACACAGGAAAGTCTACTGAAGGAAACTAGATAGTAGAGGAATGAAAGAAATAGTTACACTGTACATGGTTATCACTGGTTGATACTTTGCCAGATGTACTATTTAACAGTAAATTTATTCTTACTAGAGCATTCTAATTTGGAACCATTTTTACTGTTCACATAACTTCTTAGAACCTCAGGAATACTGCATGGGATATTTCAATGTCACTGGGTGCAAAGTGTAGTATAAAAGGACCTGAAATCACTAATTAAAAAAAAACATTTTTCAGGACATGAATTTTCATTCTGAGAAATTACATATGTTGAATGCATCTGGGTCTGTATCCCAGGAAGTCACCTTGCTTTTCTGTACTACTGAGTATGCAGAGTAATGTAATTATACTCTGAAAAACTAACAACAAGCTACTAATTCTACTTCAAATATTAAATTCACAACATTACGTTGTTCTCAAGAAGGTGATAATTACTCATCTGGCAAAGAATTACATGCTTCTACAGAAACCAAAGAATCCGTTAAAGTGTTCACTATTCCTTACCCTGAGCCAGTCAAATGCAGTCCATATCCTCACAATACATTTCCTACTCAATTTGGCAAGAGCCACAGATGTAGGAAATGATAACAGACTTAGATGGATGTACAGAAAGACAAGACAAAAACATGTAGCTTGTTAAACAAGAATCTGAAGAAGTGTCTGTTTAAAGACCTAAAACTAAAACTGTCTGCACTGTATATTATACATTGCAAGCAAACTTAACATATGCACATGTGGGTGGCATGGTGGATGTTAAAAACACCCACCATCACACTACTATTTTACATTTTATTATGTACAATTGCAGTAGCAGACATGTTATGTGCTGATACAAGCACAGCTAAAATGAGCTTATACTATCTACCAAACATCACAGCACAATATTTACGTCTCCCATATCGTATCTGACAACACCTGACCAAATTCATGCATAGAAAATCTGTCAAGTACCAATGCAACACCAAATAGGTCATAGTCACAGAAAATGCTAACTACCTATGAATATCTGCCTCACACCTCTCAGTCAGCATTATTTTACCTGCAGAAATGATGAAGTACCAGTAAACAGTGCCAGTAAACCAACAGCAGTCCATAGCGAAGTAAACTTCTAAGATATCTTATTCATCACATGGGAAACAAAGAAGAAACTTACAAAATGCATGGATGTTATACACTCTATAGTTCTATAAAGATACAGGAGAGTTATAATGGCAGTATCACACTACAGGGCCTTACTGCAGTTTAGCAACTCATCTAGGAAATGATTCACTTGTCAGTCTTTGCTCAGAGTTGAGGCATTTCAAAACAGTCTCCTGGCAGTCAATATAACGAGCCATTCTTAAAATTTATTTTACAGAAAATTTATCACAGCAACTGACACTTCTGTAATCTGGTTTATAAACACCAGAACCTAAACATTTTGAAACCGATATGGTAAAACGCTGAATTTATGTTCTCACACTTAATGTTTTCCAAGATTTTATGCACTTTTGTACAGTCCCTTGCAATTTCCCACAAGAACCGATTCTATGCCATTTTAGGTGGCCCCTGCACAAAAATAATATCAGAATTTTCATGAAATCAGCTGCAGACAGCAATATGAAAATGCTCTGAACATATTTCACAGATAATTTTTCACATTCATACTGTGCGTCTTGACATTATCAAAGTTTTATTTATTCACCAACTGATGCACTAGTGAACTGTTTTAAAAAAACAAAATTACAATGTACATTAACATTTACATTAAAACAGCTCCAACATGTTTTGTTGTTAGTTTCACCATCATCAGGGAGTACATTAATTTGTGCTTACTAAAGTTGTGGTTGTTAATAGTTCATTAAAATACATCGGTGTGTGGTTAATACAGTGATGGTGTGGCTGCATATATTAGGTCCTTATTGGTGTCTGTATGTTGCAGTGTTCGGCAGTAGACTGCTGTCAAACACTGCAACATACAGACACCAATAAGGACCTAATAATGCAGTCACACCATCACCGTATTAACCACACACCGATGTATTTTAATGAACTATTTTAACAACTGTAGCTCTAGTAGGCACAAATTAATGTGCGCCCTGATGATGGTGTAACTGTAACACGGAAATATGTCGGAGTTGTTTTAATGTAAATTTTAATATTGATTTTTTAAAAAAACTCACTAGTGCATCAGTTGGTGAATAAATAAAACTTTGAAAATATTTCACAGAATCATGTAGGTTTGGGCCTTGGGATGTAATTCAGTAAGCGACTGATTAATACACTGAGGAGTTATTTAATGATTTCATTATCAAATTCTGATGTTATACAGCACTTCAGATATGAAGATAACAACATATTGTGCGATGGGAGACTGTTGGACTACTCAAAGACATTAAATCAGACATCTGTTTAGAGGACCTGAGGGAAATTAAAAGTACTTGAATGCTTACAGCAAATAGAGTTCTCAGGTTGTAAGCCAAGCCAGGAACTGTCCATAGTACAAATTAAACTAACTACTACAGAACTGTACCTATTTGGTAACCAGTAAAACAAAGTGGTCCTTCATTGTAAATAAGTTGGTCACCTGTGACATAATGAATGCACTGTTAATGTTTATATTCCTGTTGTGTCAGCTTCTTCTTTTGGTACAAATATGCAGAGTTACATTTCTGACAGTGCACAATCGTATCAACAGTTTTTGCGTGCAATGTACAACACACAAAATTAAAATCCCATCACTGATAAAATAAAGAAATGCAAGAGTTGTAACATTTTAATACAAATTACTCAACTTCATTAGTTTTTTTCTAACACTTAAAACGTACTGTCCCTAGCACTTATTTTGAAATTGTGCATGCACGCGCACACACACACACAAAATGCTTGTTTGTGAAAACAGATGCAGGTACTCACTCCTGGTCATCAGGCGAAGTTCAAAATTTCACCCCCCCTCCCCCCCCTCAAATCATATTACAAGTTTAAAAATTTAAAGAAAACCGATTTTTGGACACTTTCCTATTTTGACAAGGTCACACAACTACATACAACCACAAAAAAGTGCTGTGTGTGTGTGTATGTGTGTAAATGAGTGGAAATCTCATTAACAGGAAAGCGTCACTTGACACAGTAGGTGCATACAGGTGAACAAAACTGCATTAAAAAGAATACTGTTACACTAACGCTCATTAAACCAGTACTTACATTCATTACACACAATGGGGGAGGTCGCCAGTGTGGGTTATTCAGCTGCTTCCTTTGCAATTCCACGGAGTCCTTGGGGGACTGGTACGCATGGAATGAATACTTGATCTGCCAAGAACACAATGACTGCTTGCTGCAGCTAGCTCTTATTCCTGTCTTAATATACTCACTCATTTTCACAATACTGAGAACCTAGGGCAGCATCTATGCTAGGTGATAACAAGAATGATAGATGTGCACACAGAATGTATGGCACAGTACAAAAACCAAAAATCCTCATACAAAATATAAGTTTGATGTGAAGAAAGCTTGTAGAATGGAATTATTTCCAGTGACATTACTTTGATATTCTAATGAATGAAATGTGGAAAATTTATGACATTTAATTGTTCTCAATAAAAAAGTCTGGACTTGTAGCACTTGCCAATTGAAATAAAATTCTGTGCACATATGTGAAAGATGGGGCATTATCTTATGAAATGAAGAAGTCATGCTTATTGTACAACAGACTTCCAAATGTACAATTACAGATAATTGAGGCACAAAACAATATAGTGAAAGTTCAACATAATTTTCTTATCAGAGCAATCTGTCTTATTCATATCTGCAATTTACACATGCACACATGTTATAAACATACTCTACAAATATGAACCAAACAGACTGAAAATGGCTAACTTCATGTTTCAGGAGCTACTCTGGAAAGTTCACAGTTTGTAGCTGATCCTTACACTTAAGAACCTTGGAAGTTCACTGCTGTTCTCAACAGAAGCCCATTATTAACAGCACCCTCAGAAAGTTGAATCCATAACATACAGATAGCAAACAAACTGGCTCATAGTTTTCTGAACTCAGGTCATGTAAGATTTTAAAGGTCTAACAGAACTAATAAAAATTTCAGCCTCTAGAACAAAATTTCTCCTTAATCCAGTGTCATGATAACAAACTTTCCTGCCAATAAAACTGATCAAGGAGGATACTTACATAACTTACCATTCTAGGATTAATTTTTATATTATTTATTTCCTATCTATACCCAGGTCTTGTAAGTTGTCCATTATTTCGAGATTTTTTACATGTAATTTGTATTGAGGGCTGAATTTAACAGTGTTTAGTTTCTTAAAAGACTTAAAAATCGATATTACATTTAAGTTAACCAGAAAGAAAAATGTGTTAAATAGAACTAGGTATACTGTATGCTGAGAGTTATCCTGTTCAGAAATGTCTCGTCTTTTGACATGTAAAATTCACACAACAGTTAAATATTTTATACCAGTTAAAGGTTATGTTGATACTTCACTGGTAATGACAAATAAGTGACATAATAAATGAACAAGATGTAAGTTACAGGAGAAGATTATTTCAGCAAAATGCATATACTGGAAAAGCTTCACTTGTTAGACCAATTAATTACAGGAAGCAATGTTCTTCAGCCCCATAAAGTAACAGAGAGACATGTACATGTCATGCAACATGAGCTTGTACTGTACATGCAAATTAAATCCAAGTGTCAATTCCAACATGCAAGCAGCAGTCAGCAGCAGCAGCTGCAAAAGCAGCATCAGACTGAGTTGCTAGGGTACAGACAGCACACACTTACATTAAGAGCTGGAAGAGGGATTGCCTTAGAAATCATGAGTGCTTCACCAGTGCGTTGGTCCACCTGTGCGTACATGGCTGGGCATTGCAGACATGAGAAGCTGTACTTTATCTGCCCCAGGAAAGATTGCAGTACAGGGTTTAATAAAGTACAAAACAGATTTTAGTATTGCAGAGTACTAGCCTTTCTTAAATTTAGAACTGCAGTTTCTAAATAATTCAACATATAATTTTAGTTGGTCTCCAAGTGTTGCTTAAAATACTTTTGTTATTTCTGCATACTAAGAGCAAATAATTTCAATAAAGGTGATGACTTAGTATCATACACAAGAATGTATTCACATGTTGTATATACTCTGATATTATGTCATGAAATATATGACTGGAAGGCTCTACAGAATTTATGTAGTCATTTTGTACACATACAAAAATGTTTAAGTTAAGTTAAGGATCAAAGTTTCAGGGTTTATGTTTTAGACTTCAGACTAAAATGTCTCCCTCAGTAAAGTGAGTAACAACTAGTAACAACTAGAACTTTTCGCATCACTACAATGTCTAATCCAGCTACAGGGTCAACAAAGCTTCCCATCCAATGGACAATATGACTCTTTTATAGAAGCCAGGATATTAAGCTGGTCAGTAACAACACTGTAACTGTAAATGCTTTTGTCTCTGCCCACTCTGTACCCATATCTTCATGGCAAGGTGATTAGGTTGAGCAATTTTACCGTCTTAAACCACATTTCAAACTGAATTCATTTAGCTCAGCACAGTGCATGATGGCAGGCAATTATAAACACAATACTATACCTTCATGTTCCATGAAGGGTGAATCTATTAATTATATGAGTGATTAACATTTTCTTGCCTTTGTTGCAAATGTAGTTACATAGTTTTTCTAAAAGCATATTCAGTAATGAACATGATTCTCTAACCTAAGCTTGTCTTCCATTCTCGCCACGGGGGTGTAGAATGCTATTACAAATGAGTAAAATCTCTATATGAAGGTACAGGTGACTTAGACTTCTAAAATTTTCACTAAGAGATCTTTATATAAAGGTTTGATGTATTTATTAACCACAAAACAGATGGTGGAACTCTGTACAGACATCATTAGAAGCAAAATTAAAAACTGGAAAGAGTGGTTAAAAAACAGAGCTGACTGGGAGAAGTCCATTAAGGAGGTGAAGGAGGAGGAGGAGAAAACGTTGATGTTGTTGTTGTTGATGATGATGATACATTGAGAAAAGTCTGTACCAGATGAATAAACAGGCAGCCCAAGAAAATAACAATGCACAGAAAGACGTGAATGATCAAGAGAGATTTGGAAGTTATCATGGTAGGGACTATCATAAATAGTCTTCTGGGAAGTGGCACTGTGCAGTATGGTAAATATTTATCCTGATGATGGAGGTAGCCGGTGAATACGCAACTCCCTGAAATTTCTCTAAGGCAACATGGCATCAAAGTCTAAGGGATGGTGTCTGTCAAGTATGACTAAACTGACAATTTATACATTTTGATTGCTGTGGTATATCTGATTATGTGTGGGATGTCTGTCATCAAGGCTGTGAAACATTACTGGACAGATATTTATAGGAAAACACATGTACACATATAGGGTGTTAAACAAAAAACAGCTGTTCTGCTTTCAGTTGCCTGAACTGCTTTACAATGCAAGTAAAAATCACATTTCACAAATAAGTCATAATGTTTTATAGAGTATGTCCTATGACAAATTTGTAATACCATGATGTCAGTGTGGAAAAATTCCTTTCAGTTAGGTGCACTATTAGGTTTCTATGCACAATCCACTTCTTATGGGCTGGGATAGTGTAGTCGGCATAGTGACTCGCTGCAGGCTGGATGGTCCCGGGATCAAATCCTGGTAGGTGCGAGATATTCTGTGTCTGTCCAGACGGGCCCTGGGGTCCACCCAGCCTCCTATACAATTCATACCGGCTCATTTCCAGGGGTAAAGAGGCCGTGGCATGACGTTAAACACCTACCCCCATACAGCACTGAGGTTAAAGGAAGAGTAGAGCTACATCTCTACTCCCCTTTGTGCCTTAATGCAGGCTATAGGGTGAATTTTACCTTTTGCTTCCTACACTCCATTTCTTTATCAACATGAAAGATAAATTTACTGAATGTTCCTTCAAGAATTTGACAGTATTTCTATGTGTTGTCTCATGAGTGGAAATGGCATTAGAGGAATTCTGTGGGTAAGTCTCCTGATTATTACAACAGATGACCAAGATGGGGGCAGATTAAGTTTTCATACTGTATGAAGTTACCTTTGGACAAAAATCAGATGTTACTACCTACTGATGGCTTGAAACTCTCGTACAGAAAACTGAAAAAATGTTTCGCCACTTTGTGCAGATTTCTCAAATATAAAACATGAAACTCTGATACCCTGTATATTCCAGGAAACAGTCAACTTGACTTTCCCATCTGAGATGTAACTCAAAATTTTGTTGGCTTTTGGAATGAAGGATAATGCTACTCCTTCCTAGCTAATTTTGCTTCAGTCTGCAAATGGGGTCTCCGTAACTTGTCACCCGCCATTTCTCATCCAAAAAAGTCGCTGCTCTTGCTGGAGTAATACCCGTAGGATGCTGCGTGTGTTGAGTTGAATCAGCTTCATTGTACCTGCCAACTGATGTTCCATGCAACACACACAATTTGTTGACTCATTTCTTTATGGACCACTTATGGAATGAACCACCCCTCATTGCAGTAACACAAAAAGCTTATTTTAAGTCACTTAGGATATTCTCAAATCAGAAATTCTGCTTTCATAGCACTACCAACAGTAACAATATGATACACTTGGTCTTGTCACACAGCATTATTTTGCTCCTGGATGCCATAGTTAAATTTTTGTGCCCACTCACAAGAACAATCTTTGGATAAACATATCACAAAATACAGTTTGTATTTTTCAATGAATACTCACAGGTGTGGTATGTTCAGCTATTAAAATTGAAGACGTCTCATCTTGAAAGGAGTTTCAACATGAACTGCAATTTTATTAATCTAATATAAAGGGCATACGCATACTTCTGCTTGTGGCAACCATAGGATAAGCATTTAAGTTAATAATACGAAACTTGAGAGCAAGTAACAGGAAAAAAAGTCTTCATTTGAATAATTCTTGTAGTTTACTTACAGGAAACCTGAAAGCCAGTTTGTCTGTATTGATTTTAAAACGTTTTAATAGATGTAATCGACTGGTAAACCAGTAAAGCAACCAGTCAATTATCTGACTAATCAACCAACCAATTTTGAGGAAGAGAGTCCTTCTTGAGAATCTAATAGTCACTGAGCCACTCAAAAGATTCAATGCCTTTATGGAACCCAAGAGTTCAATATCATATTCATTCAGGCTCATCACTAAATGCTGTCAGCCAGATAAATCCAGTCTACATCCTCCCAACCTACTTGGGTTACATTTTAATATTATCATCCAATCTATACCTGTCTCCCAAGCAGTTCCTTCTCTTCAGATTTCCTAATTATCATTTAATATTTCTCATTTCTTACACTCATGCAGTGTGCCCTGCCTATCTCAACATCTTGATTTGATAAGCTTCATAATACACAGAAAAAGAATAGAAATTATGACCATCCTCGTTAGGGAGTTTTCACCAGCCTCCTCTCGCAATGTGTTTTCAGGTCTGAATTTTTTTCCATGCCCTGTTTTCTGATTCCCTCAATTTAAATTTTCTGTTACAATGAGATCAAGTTTTATGCCTACAAAGAAACAACAATAAATTTATATCATGTAAGTATATTTAGATGACAGAATCAAACAGCACATTTGTAGGTTAATAAATCAGAGACAATAAATTAATTTTGTTATATAGGAAACTTTTCACAGTTGGATATTAAATTGTGTATTTCTTTTTCTGAGTGTGCAAATCAGTAAATGGGACAATCAGTACACATACACACACACACCAAGTGTAACAACCAAACACTTGAGAAGTAGTTCATATATTACTTACATAAAATGATTTGGAGTCCTTCTTGCAGTTTGCCTTCGTGATGCACTTGTCTTGGACTGCCTCAAACACCTTTGGCATAGAGGCAATAAGAGCCAGAATCACACAAGGGTGCTTGTCTGACTTGAGAGCCATTACTTCTTGGGCCCTGGATGAAACAAGTGATTCAGCTGTTATTATTGCCATCACTATTATGACAACTTCCATTATAATGAAGAAGCAGAACATGTGATGTTAACTTCATCTGCCATATGCAAAGGGTCACAGTAACTTACTAGCCAGTAACATACAGGCATCACTTAGCACTTTTAACTGGTTCCAGGAAAAAAAGAGCACTGAGTGAAACTAGTAAGTGAAGGAAACTTTTCCATAAAAATGGAAGGTCAAAGTTCTAGTTTATATTCTTGTACTACACCTCAATGACAATTAATTCCAAATGTCAGGTATAATTAGTACTAAAATCATATTAATGATTAGACAAATGCAGAGGACCATTTAATTTTGAAGCCCTTAAAGAACCTGCTATTATAAATATAAACAACATATAGTCAAACATAACTCAATTCATGATTTTATTAAGGTGTGTTTCTTACATTGTTTTGTTCAACGATATGCTTCAGCTCTAGTTATGAACCATCTTCAGGTTGATTAATTTTCTTAGTATGGTAAAATATACAATTAGCAATGCTATTATTATTGTTACCTACAAGATCTCGTATAACATATAAAAATTTGTGGGTACTAAAAATTATTCTATTCAACTGTTTATTATTATTATTATTTTAAAAAAAGAAGAAAGTTGAAAGGACTTGCCATCTTTCCACATTCCTTAATTTTAATTTTGTTTTCCATAATACACTGCACTGTTCAGCCTACTAAGTCTATCACATTGCACACATCAAGATGCTGTTCTCCTGCTTCAGTATGGCTAATAGCATTTAACTTAACTGCTAATGACAAGCTTTCCCATGCCTAATTAGGTAAGCTTTTTCATGTGTGTGTTTTCATACTTTTGACACATCATGAATAATTATGTCCAAGAGAATACAGATATATATATATAAAACCACAGTACACAAAACACGCAAGACAAAATGCAACCTATACCACACCACACCACTTAACCACAAAATCAAAGTATGGTAATGTGTATGGATCATCTATGTTGCATGCTTCTCACTTTCTCACACTAGCTTCTTTCAGAAGTGTGGTCATTCCCACTCAACTTGAAAATCTGCCAACTGCTGCTAATGCTAAGTGGCTGCACTTGGCCATCAGTGGCAGAAATCACAAATGTAAGTGTTCACAGACTAGATCAACTGCACAGCATTTTTTAGCAAAGCTAAAAAAACAGTTGGAAAGAGTGCAAAGTGCCAGTGGATGCAATGTATTTTATTACAACACACCAGAATATATTTGGGGGATCTAATAAATAAAATGAAAATTAAAAAAAATAAATAATTTTTATCAAACACAGCTGTTAAAGATAAACAGTTTGTCATTTTCATGTATTTAACAGTCCCTATTAAAAAAAACCACACACACACACACACACACACACTCACACACATGTGTGCACACACACACACACACATTGATGTGCATGTGCTGTCATGCGTTAAAACTGTGCTCCTTTGGGAAATATGAGTACTGGTACTTCTGTGACTAGAAAAAAAAGCAAAGTGTTGACCACATCCATATCCTCTCTAAGCACTGACTGACAAGTCTGTGGAAGTGTGTTTAAAGTCTGTTGTTAGATGCATTAAAGATTCCAATTAAAGCAATGACAGAAACGAACTCTACGACACTAGCTTTTGGGATTTAGTTGACAGGTGTCTGGGGGAGGGGGACAGGGAGGGAAAGGGGGGGGGGGGAACTTGCAGAACTTTTTGGATCACGTACTGTAAGCACTCACCTCTCCTCATGCGTAACCATAGCAAGTGCTGCTTCAGGGAACTTGTAATAAATGGCATAATCTATTGCACTCATGTCGTGGCAATTGTACAGCAGCTTGCAATTCATGGATAACAACAGAGCGACAGCATTTGGTTTATTGTCCATAGTTGCCAAATGAAGTGCTGTGTTCTGTAACATATCAGTAGGATTCAGTTCTTCTGTAATGTGAGGCTGTGTCACTGAGTGGAGGGTTCCTGACATTCTGAAGTAAACACACAGTCATATCCCACAAGACATGCATCCTCAGAAACAACACTGTGAGAATATCAAATCTGCATATCAATAAGTTTTTCAGTGTCAAGAAATATGTGCATATATTTGCAATTTTCACATATACTGCAATGGGATGTTTGTACAATGTGTATATAAATATTCAATTAATGGGTTTCATTACCCTCTCATTACAAAATGTGTATAAAATAGATCTTTTTCATTACACCCCATTCTCCCTTATGAAGGACTGCAGTAGCCCTTAGATTTTAGTGTGTTTGAATATTTAATATTTTTTAGACAACATACAATCCATGTTAAATTTGCCAAGTACTAATCCTAGAGTCTACTTTATACCATAAATCCTTCTTCAGATCACTCTGTAGAAATAACTGACATGATGTATATGTAAATGGCTACTGTTGTTACTAATAAAATTTGGATCTAAAGGCTTAAGTGAGCAACTTAGGAGATCATATGATGAGTCTGATGGTTTCTACACATCATTTAATAGGATTGGGTCATAAAAATTGAGAATGCTGTAATGGACTTGGAACACAGCTAGGATAAGGGATACTACTGAATTCAGGGTAAGACAGATAAGCCATCTGGAAGAATGATATTACATTTATTCTACTGTTAGAAAAATAGGTTGTGAGGAAGAGAGAAAGATGGAACTTGATACGGATTTTGTCCAATCAGTGGTGATGAATCTTTGGATTGTGCCCACAAACAGTGAGTTACTTATAATCATATGCAGAAGCCACAGTGAGAGAAAATACCTTTGGAGCAAGCATATTAAATGCTCGCTATGTCACAGAAATAACTAAAAATGCACAGATCATACTTGTGTGTGGCTAGGTTCTTACCCCATCTTTGTCAACCTGGTCAAGCAGATGTGAATGTACAGAGTGCAGTAGCTCCATGGTTTGAGTGTAGCCACTCATTGCAGCAAGGTGTAGTGGGTTACGCCCATTGTGGTCTCGATGCAAGAGAGCACCTCTGTTGAGTAACAGCTGTACCACTCGGGTATGTCCTGTATGTGGGAAACAGTAAAGTTTGTTAAATGAAACATATTACTTTGTCTTCTATTACCACATTATTGACACTGTTGTGTCTAATCACATACACATAGTTACCATCCACAAAGTACAGCTAAATTTAAAGTTCTCCCTGTGCAAGGCACGAAGTCAGTGGAAGCAGAGTCATGAAGGGAGCTCCACTTATTCTTACTGCATGGAGATGAACAGTTAGCTTCAAGCCCTAGCCAATTAACCCCCCAGGGAAAAGACCTTTGTACCACTGAATAAAAGTGTGGATGGACACCACTGTTAGTGCGGATGCTAAGAAGAAGAGAAAACTCCCCTACCAGAAATTAAACCACAATTCTTCGTTCATTCGGTCCATTGCCTAGTCACTATGTCAGCTTTAGTCAAGTTTGGTAATAAATTAATTATATTAAGTGCAGAGGAAATTCCTCAACTCCTTATAAAATTAGATTCAATTATAATACATTAGTGGTAGCTTACCACCTCTCCTTACCTTGTTGTGATGCTATATGCAGGGGGGTGAGACCTTCCCCATCACTTTCATTGATTATGAAAGTCCCCTTCTCTGAATCCAAAAGCTGGCGAACTGTATTGTACCTCCCATATCTAAAAAATAAAATGACCATATACTGATACATTTTCTGCAATGATGATTTTATGTGAGAGATAATGTTTGATCTTCTATTATACAGATAGTGTTCTGCACAATTGTGCTAAACTTCAGGTTGTTATTATATGAGTCACTTTGACTTAAACATGCTCTATCAACACATGCCTGATTCTCAACCATTAAGTTGCTATGAACATCTTAATGTATCAAGATACTCTACAATGCTGTAGAGTGTCTCTTATGAACCACCTTCATGCATACTGCCACCTCAAGCAAACACTACTTTCTCATGCCCCAAATTTCTCCTTTCCAATGTTTGTGAACACGACACCTGCAGTTCTGTTAACAGAGTGTCTACTGCATTGCTGTACATGTTTCATAAAATTCTGCTGTGCAAGAGGAGAACTGCTGCAGCAAATCACAGAGCCCAGGGACCGCACAAGGTAAAGTGATAAAATTATCAGAAGGGCAAAGTAGAAGAAGCGCAGAATTGTGCATAGAGTAAGGTGGGTGTCATTTTGAAGAGTAGTCAGTGTGATGCAACTAAAAATTGATGTTCTTGGACATTATGTAATCAAAAATGATTTTTTCTTTAATGTTGTAACATAACTAAGTTAAAGGTAAAGCAATTCCAGGAGGTTGAGGTCCCCAGATTTTAAGACAATCAGCACACGAAGGTGTCAGCTTGCACCAGCTGCCTTAACACCCCAGGAAATATTCCTGGTGCTCATTTCATGTAGAAGCTGTGTTGACCCAATGACCATTGTGCAGCCGGAAGGTTTATGCCAATGAAAAATTCCAGTAACACCATGGAAAACTGAACCCATGACCTTCCAGCTTGTAGTGCAGTGTCTCAACCAACTGCACCGCTGTGTACTCCTGGTAACATAACTATTGAAACTAATTAACTGGCTCAGTAACATAATTAAAAGCTTATGTCCCTCTTGTGTGGTACTATCTGATGCATGCCAGGCAAATGATGGCATGGAACCTTTATTAGACCATGACAGCCCACTTCCAGATCCTTTCCAACTTATCACTCACTAACCAACCTACCATCAAACCTGAAATACTGACACAAAGCAGCTGAACAACAAAACCATTTTGCTTTTGGAAGGCAGCCCACAATTCTTGACACAATGAATGTGTCTATAAATGTCTCATAACTTCATATTATTTTCACCATCGTCACTCTCACCTGGCTGCAAAGTGCAGGGGACTTTCATTGTTATTGTTCTTGAGGTTGATGCATGCTCCAAGCCTGATAAGATTCTCCAGACTGCGGATGTGGCCCTCACGACTTGCATAATGTAATGGCGAACATCCCGTCTTGTCCTTTTCATTGAGCAGTTGCAGCAAACTGACTTTAGATTGTGCCTTCAATGACAAGAAACCACTGGTTAATTAAAAAATGAAAAATTCTCTGTACATACAAACTCTAAATTTTCTGTACAAAGTTGCAGAATACACAGGTAAAATCAGAGCTTTTTTAGATGAGGAAGGAAATGTTTTGAGTTCGCAGTTTCGATAAGGATGGCTACCAACACAAATAAAACAAATTTTCTATAATAAAATGAACTGTATAGTTTCAGACTACTACTACTACTACTACTACTTCTTCTTCTTCTTCTTCTTCTTCTTCTTCTTCTGCAGTGGTTTACTCTGTTTTGGCTGAATCAGCAGATGAACATTTTTATTTGTAAGATGCCAGTGAAGCAAACCCACACTGGTCAGAGGCTATGAAGGAAGTGCATGCATGCACGAACACACACACACAAAACATTGTGAGAAGTATGCCAATAAAAACTTGCAATTGATAATTTCACATGCACAGTGATAGTCAAATTTTGACAACACATCCCTGTCAAATTTAAGTTAAATTTGAGGTTCTGATGGTGGTGATTGCAAAGGTAGCTGTCTTCCATACTCTGACATGATGCTGTCTAGTAGAAATTGATTAATGTTTCAGAGCAAACTGATACCTCCATCGTTACTTTAGAAGAAAAACCCATGTGGGGAAGAGTGGGTGCCCTGGAATGTATGGTGGGAAGGGAGTGCGTTGTTGGTCCAGTATGAATAAGAATCAAGGAAAAGTGGTGGGACAGAAAGTTTCAGATAAAGGGAGCAGAAGGCAGAAGAGAAGATGTAAATGCCAGTCAGGGACCAGATGTTGATTCAGTATGAGTAGGTGTACAGGGGGCATTAAAAAAGAAAAACCAGAATCAGAGGACAAGGAGAACTGATAAGGCATAGTTAAGAATCAGGGATAGGAGATAAGTCAAAGACTTTTAGATGGGGCATTTTAGATGAAGATTAGATAAGATCCAGAGGGACCAAGATACCTGTGGAGGAAGAACAGCTGGTACAGCATGGTTACAAATCAAATTTAAGGCTGTATGAAATGCTGCAGAGAAAAGTTATGGGAGACTCTCTTGATGGCTTTTGATGGAAAAATAAAAATTGATAATTCCACAGTTTTGATGATCCAGTCTGTGCACAGGCTCCAAAGGCCCTGTTTACCACAACATTAAACTTTCCAAATATGATTTTACACATTTTAGTATCCCACATGTGTAATTATTCACATATTAGAAATGTTGCATAAAATTATAAGTAGGTATCTTTATGATCTAGCACTCTATACAAAACTGAGGTGCCCTGCTGTATTTGCTTAACAGTTACTGCCATCAAACACACAGGTGATCTTAGCTTTCTTGAAGCCACAGTGTACTTGTTGTGATTAAAAACAAAACCTGCATTTAGTGTTTTTTGCAAACAACATTACTGTAAACAATTGGAGCTACTTCAAATAGACACCAATTCATTTCATACTAAGTGCACAATATATAGTTCTGAGGCTCCTACATGCTTTGGCCACAAATGCAGCCATCTTCAGGGATACACACACACACTGAAAATTTCATTATGAAAAGCTAAGAGCAATAAATTGCTAATCAGGCCATAGGAATGAAGAAAAAGTCAAAATACTTTCTATCATTTTCTGCTTAAATTAAATTCATGCACAGTTTGTGGCTCTGCACAATGAAGAAATATTTTATCTCTTGCCAGATGCTTTGAAGCTAAGGACACAAAACCTGTTTAAGTTCCTTTCAATTCCTGTGCCCTGGTTTTAAGTTCTTCATTTTTAGTTGTTTCATAATAAATGTTTGAAATTTCTTCGATTCTTTGTGATCACATTATATAGTAGTATAAAATTAATACACTCAGCTTTTAATGACAGCAGAGGCTATATAGTAAGCAGCTATATTACATGTTATAACTCCACAGAATTTACACTTACTGCATATGTGAGACTGAACAAGTCAGCACATAAAGGCATAACTAAATTAATTAGAAACTGAGAGCAAACTTAAGAATAAGTTGTGCTGCTATGACCATACTTCTTAACAGCTCTGTTTTTTGAGATATTTTTGCACCTTGCATTAAAAGTCCATGTATCACTATGGAAGATGGTTTATTCAGTAAATTATGAACTTTCTTAAATGGTATCATTTGTTGATCCAATAAAAATTGAATGTGTTAAGTAATGACATTTTCTAACCTTGATTACTTGATCAGCAAATTCCTCCAGACGTCCTCCATTCATGACTACAAGGTGTAGGACATTGCGGGAGTTTACATCTTTGAGGTGAATATTTGCACCCAGCCGAATGAGAGTTTGTACAGTGCGCCAACCACCACGAGAAGATGCCAACAAAAGAGGTGATCGCCTCTCTTTGTCTAGAGGGTTGATATCTGCACCCTGCATAAAGACAATGTAACGACATACACATATACACACACAAAAACATATGCGCATGTATGAATGTGCACAAGATCAACCAGCTATAGTGTAATAATTATGACGATAAAAATAATGATGATGAAGATAAAACTTGTACATCAACAACCTTAGTGGTTCATAAAATGGCATGCAAGCATCAGTGCTGGAATGATTTTTTGCAAGGTGGTGCATATTAGCTACATGAAAAGTCGCCATATTCTTTACTGATCAATGCTGCAAGTGCACCACCTTGAACTTCACTACTGGCGCTCATGCATATAAGATGAGTATTAGAGGAATTCCTGTTTTAACTACAAGTGATGCCATTGAACTCAAAAATAGAAACAATAAAAATGACATCTATTTAGCATTAATAACCACTAGTAGTGACTGAAATGGTGTCATGGGGCTGATGTATGTGTCTGCACGTAAGAAAACACATGTTCGGAAACATACAATTCAAACAGTATAAGCCATGTCACTACATACGATATCAAGTTATCATAACACCAGCTGACAAGGCCAGTTACATTTCCAGTTTATGAAACTCTACACAAGATTTCAAAATATTTTATACAAAATTTACACCTACATTATTAACTGTCATTGTACTTTATTTCAAACATCTAAGTACAGTAGTTCATAATTTTCACCATTAAACCAACATATTAATGCATATTGTGTAAGCTCATGTTAGTGCTGATTTTAAAAAAAATGAACCCTTTGTAAGTCGCAAATTTGCAAAATATGTATCACCAATCAGAATTTCAGAACCCTGTAGTGGATAGCGTATATTTTATAATGATAATAAGTAAGTAAAAGGTATTAACCCTCTCAGATCTCTATAAAATTCAGTACAACATTAAAAAAAATCACACCCTGGTTAGAGGTTGAATTGAATTGGGTATTTTTTTAAATTATACATAAATAAATAAATCAAACCAATGAGACGCAATACATACAGATTATAAGGGTTACATACAGTTAGCTTATAGCTGTAGGATATTCACACAAGACTAGTTAAAATTGCTCAAGTGGCTAAAAGAAAATTATGATAACGCAAAATGGAGTTCACCAATTTAAAATCCAAGTCACAAAACAGAAAGGAAGATGTTTGTTTAGCATTCTCAGTATTTTCATCTCATATTGAATTTAATATGCCTTTCATGTCTTGTCAGTTTACAGGTTCTTACCGCAGACACCAAGTATTCCACAATTTCAGGGTGATCAAACATGGCAGCACAGTGCAATGGTGTCATTTTCTGTACATCACATGATGCAAGACACTGCATCTTCTCGGCAGGCTGCATGCTGAACATCAGCTTCACTATATCAATTGCCCCTTGTGCACATGCAAGATGGACAGGTGTAGAGAGGTCATGCTGCTGGGTGGAGATCTTAGCCCCTGATGTCAAACACAGCTCCACTGCCTACGCCCAAACAAAAAACAATTCTTTTTCATGAGACAGCCACATTTATGTCTTCAATTCTCAGTGAATAATATATCTCACTCAGAAGTGTGTCAGATAACATGCATCAGAATTGGAGACTTCAAAGATCAAAGCAATATTTCCCTCCTGCACATACCCTCTTATGAAGGTAATGAGCTAAATTTGTTCTTGTACATGCCATGAGGGCAAATACAGGGAATCAAAGTATAGCTCCACTCATTCTTAACCTCGGAAGCAGTCAGCTTCATGCCCAGACTGCTTTATTCCCACTGAATAGGAGGCTGGGTGGGCAACAGAGTTGGTCTTGGAATTTTAGAGAGAAAATATTTCTTGCTCCTGTCATGAGTCAAACCCCGGATCACCCAGCCTGTAGTCTAGTCACTATATGGACTATTCTATTCCGAATCATAGTACCTTCATATAAAAATTTTCTTCATATAATTAATCCTCAATTCATATTTTATATACACTTAATTTATTTGAAAAAATCCATAATACAGCATCTTTTATATTTACTGAAATTATTTTGCCCATTATGGTACAGGAAAGTGGGTGTCCCATAAGACTGGTGAACACTTAGTAACAGAGTTTATGGAATAAGCCAATTTAAAGAATGACCCCAGATATGCCATTAAAAAAATTTACTTTCTAAGTTTCATACTTCACTGAATGTGGGCATATATTTTCACATTTAAATATTTCACTCACTTTGCTATATCACATTTTACCTCAGTTTGCTATCTCTGCAAAATGCTGCCTTTTCTGGTAATTCTGTATCTGCAAATGTAATTGGCTGGTGTATATATTTTTAATACAGAACAAAAAACCAATATTAATAGAAGATAATACTGGAATGTTAAGTTCCATTACTTATTATTTTTTTTCAAGACATTGCCTTATATAACATTCAGTTATAGTGGAAAATAAAATTAACAAACAGACTCTGTCCATTTTTCTACCTGGAATATTCAGTCTACAATTATGCAATTAGTTTATTTTTTTCAACTTCACAAAAGTCCTCAGTCTTATGTCCAGTAATTCTTTTCAAAATAGTCCCATGCCATAAGGATTAGGGTTACAATGTAGAAAGTGGGATGACTGGCAGTTTTCTTTTAACACACAATCTTTACATATTTACCTTAATATCCCCACCATGAACAGCTGAATGTAGAGGTACATTGCCTTCAGAGTCAAAAAACGATATCATCTCTTCTCTGGTACAACCCCGCGATTCTCCCCACTGTAGGAATACCTCCATTGTATGTGACGATGCATTCTTTGCAGCCTCATGTATAGGATAATAACCATTGTTGCATGATCTTCGTGGACAGGCACCTAATTCTTGTATCTGTGCAACAGTGTAAACAATATTTAGAAGATACAGGTATATACAAAATAAAAAAAAGACTAATTCCACAAGTCCATAGTAATGAAAATAATATCAATTTTAAAATCTCTTTCCCTTTCTTGCCAAAAAATATTCATAAAATTTGTATCCCTTTTGGCATGATACAAATCATAAATTGACATGTTCATACATATAGATTTGTCAGCTTTGCTTTTAAATGACTGTCAAATTTCTCTCTTGGACTTAAAGTAGTACTGCTGTCACCCAGTCAAGACCATGAGATGTTACCAGAGATGTTCATTTCACTTTATATTATGGCCCTAAGTTGTGCAAGGCTCTGGGGTGTTTAATGGCCATTAACTGTGCTGTCATATATTGCAAAATATACAGGTTGATAGGACAGTTTAATTAATAAATAATGTATAATGACTTCCTCTGTTCATACAGTAGTGTCCTTCGGCTGCAAGTTCAATGACCCAGAAGTACAATGTATAGGTACTACCATGACAAAGTAATTTGTTAATGACCATATCACTTTAAATGTCATTACAACAAATTTTATTGCTATTTTTACATTTCTGAGAGTGTTGTAGCACTCACTCTTTGCTAATACTTTTAATACTATCTGGGAAAGCAGTAACAGTTAATAATGACTGTTTTCGTAAGAGTATAAGAATGGAGCACATCTGTTAATTAAAACATCTCTGCCTGAAAATGGTGATAAGAGTAAACAAACAAGGAACCGAAAAAATTAAATAACAAAAAAATAACACAGCTTGAATCATCTCTGGTTATTTAAAGGACACCACTTACTAAGATATTACAATCCAGTTTGCTTCCTGACATCTTGTTTCCACAAGGTTCACACTAAGAACACAATCCCAGATCCATTACAAAACTGAAGTTGCCACTTTTCCAAGAATTTTCACCATCATGAGTCTGTATGTGTGGCATATTTCTGTAATTCAAGCGCAGGATGCCCAGGCTGCCTGTCTTGTTCATGACCATTTTATACACACACACACACATTAATACATGTTTTGAAGTTGACAACACTAATCTTTGCTTCATATAACTCATGTACAATTAATCATATATTAGATGGACTATTATATATCTTAGACTTACAAGTATTCGTGCACACTCATCGTGATCATAGATTGCTGCCAGATGGAGAGCTGTGCGGCCATGTTCTCCTCCTTGCTGGATGTCAATGCGGTCTTTATACTTGCTCATTACTTGCAGTACTGATACCTTGTTCAATTCTGTCACCAGATGAACTGGTGCCTGTTTCTTGTCATTAAGTATGCTTGTGTCCACATTACTGGAAAAAAGACACTTTGCATTTTTGTCCCATATTACATTTGACATGTACTAATGTACACAATAAATTATGTCAGTGTGTGAAGCCATCTAGCAATTTAAGTCAGAGCAAAATAGCTTGTTAGTCTTAAGACTAGGTGTTATTGTAATTAAGCACCAATATGTTGTTTAATAATTTAAAAAAAATTGTGTGAAATTCTCTTCCATAATATTGACAAAGGAATGTCTTATATCACATTCTTTTACGATTAATTTTGGAGTTACAAAGGATGTTCACTTAGGATCTTCTTTTTCAGATCATTACAAATCAACATGAAATGAAATTCTCTGTGATAAAGCACCATGCCACGAAGAGCCATGTACAGTCGACATGAAGCTCTATGCATTCTTCAACTTGACAATAAGTAGAGGTAGGTGTGCAGTGTTACAAACTAATTACAGTATTTTTCGATAGATAATGCGCGCGTAATCTATACAAAAAGGGCCTAAATTCGTAAAAAAATGAACATGCGCGTTATACATTAGAAAGGTATGAGAGGTAAATCAAATGTAATAACAAAACTAAGGTAGAAGTATAACTCATTATTTATTAAACACAACACTATTCAAATCCAAGAAATTCTTCATCGGACTCTACATTGAAAGAATCAATCGCGTTTAAGATCTCTTTTGGTATTTCTTCAGCTTCCATTTCTGAAAATGTATCGTAATGTACATAATCACTGACACCGGACACCGCTTCATCTCCTCGTGCTTTAATGAAACCATTCCTAACACAGTTTTCATTTACAGCAGCCCAACTTTCTACAACACTAGTGGAGAAGCGCACACTTAAATTGTTCCTCTTCATAAATCCGAACACCCAAA
>Ga0131853_10003607_pt1 | contig 27779 bp, 17 predicted proteins | sample TergutLab28metaG_FD_92764 | JGI IMG/M metagenome (GOLD analysis project Ga0131853, IMG submission 92764) | Labiotermes labralis P1 segment gut microbial communities from Petit-Saut dam, French Guiana - Lab288 P1 (version 2) (version 2) | ecosystem: Host-associated > Arthropoda: Insects >...
TTTCACTTCTTATGTGCTCAAAATGTTTCGGACATTAATATATCCATCATCAGGAGCTTGCGACTATTCTGTTGAATTACCACATTGGTCGTCTTGTTCTTGGTTCGATGTGTGTTGGAGATTTGGTGCGGCTGGGTTGGAGTGGTATCCATGTTGCAGGCTGAAGCAAGCTTCAGCCAGAATAGTCGCAAGCTCTTGATGATGGATCTATTAATGTCCGAAACATTTTGAGCACATAAGAAGTGAAATAAAATAGCAAATGACATCAAGTTGGTCTTTTATTCTTCAACTATCACAATGATACGCGGTCCAATAATCCTAAGAGTACACTGACTAGTTTTGTGGGCATATTAAAATTTAGTATAATTGTTCAGCAACACACATCTCCTAAGTCATAGGCTTGCTGAAGTTTATAAATGACTGCTGTATTTTCCTAGAGTACTCTTTCTTCCCAAGTGTCTGAAGAATGTAATATATCTGATAAATAATTAATCTCTTACATCAGAATCCGTACTAATGAATCAGGCATAATTTAGGTATACTGTGTGTTGAAACCAACTTTCACAGCCAAACATGTAATTTTTTACGTGTGGTAGTGGTATGGATTCTTATCTTCAGCATAGTGTCCAGATTAGGTGCAGTGGGGGTCTTGAGCAACTAATGCATGAAGATTTGGACCTCCTCAATTTACTGCCAAGGTGTAGAATGTTTGAACTTTGTGTGTCTTCATGACAAAGTGTTTAGCTACAGGTAAAGCCTTAATTTTAAATTTTAATTATGTATTTTAGGTGTCAATAATGCCTCACATTTTATTATCTCAGATTGAAAGTGTTATGATCACTGCACAACCAGTGCAGCTGCACAGGTAATTGTACTCACATGTGTAGTTGCCAACAACTTTCCAGTGGTAGCGGTGTCCATTGCTTTCTCTCTGAAAATTGAGTACTGAATATCGTGGTGGTCCATCCCGCCCATTTATGAACATGAATGGCCTTCCTCCCTCATCTGGAAGAGAAGGATTTTATAAATCTGTTTCTTAAGTATCATGCTGTGAGGCTCTTGGAAATTGTGTACTTGCCATTAAGACCATGAATAAAATGCTGACAATTCTGAATTACCATTTCCCCTAAACATCTATATACATATGTACAGTGTGTCCCACTTGCTACCGAACCCGGCATTTCTTTAATAATTTTACCACTAATAAGAATATTGCAACGAAATTTGAAGCGGACTACAGACACATTCCTCTTTATTTCTCACACAACGAATGTACTCCTGTTCAAATTTCGTTGCAATATCTTCATTGGTGTTAGAATTATTAAAGAAATGCTGGGTACGGTAGCAAATGGACATCCTGTACATATGTATATGTGTGTGTGTGTGTGTGCGCACGTGCGCGCAGGGACAGTGAGGTGATAAGTAATATTTGATGGACATGTTATTTTCCTGGTGGACTCTCATTTTAAGAAGAGTGCTATCATTTCTCATTGGAAAAGGCAATGAGTGGAATACTTCAACTACTGTCCAATTGAAAAAATAGATGATTTTCGGCTGACTTGTTGTGAAGACCAGACCCAGGGAATAATAACAGCCAAGCCAGTCATGGACTTTCAATAAATTCCCGAATCTCTCAATCAGTTGATCAGGGAAATCTAGTTATTCAGTCACTCAGTAAAATCAGTCAATCAGTTCAGTCATTCAATTTGGCTTGCTAATCAATAGTCACTTGGTCTGTCAGTCAAGTTAAGTGCCAGGCAGATATCTTCGTTTGCCCTTTTCCCTCAGTGTACAATGTTGGTGTATGCTTCTTCTCAGTCATATCTGGCCCAAGTGTTAGGCTATCTGCTCACCATTGAAGGTTACATTGGCAAGGTAGGTTCGCAGAACATCCCCGTCAATGTGTTCCATGGCCTTGCAGACCCCTGTGATGCCAGGTCCACACAGCTGTGCATGCAGATTGTGCAGTGCCTGGGCCACGGCATAAACAGCATCACGCACAAAATGCAGGTACCTTTGCTGTCGATACCCTCGCTCCCAGCGCCATTCACATAACTCAGAAGTTTTGGATGTGATAGTCCCTGCAGTACTGTTTATTAACATATCTGTCGATGTGGGGACTTCATCTTCAGGTAGTTCAGTGGTCACACCATCCTGAAAATTTGATAAAATAATGCCATGAAGCTAACAACCAAACATATCTCCTGGCAATTTGATACAAATAATGTCATGAAGCTAACAACCAAACACATGATTAGCACTTCATTATCATTTTTCATTTATGGTAGAAATTGCTTCCACTGTTTATGGTATTTAAAATATTAAAAAATGTGTGGCACTTGGCATGTCTCTCTTGGTACATTTGTGTAAGGGTCTGGCTACAATGACAACACTTTTCCATCATACCCTATAACCATGAATTTATTGTCTGAGAGAAGGAAGTTTTCATACATATTTGAAGATATGTTTGTAAGCTTAGGACCCAGTGAGTTATACTGTTTCATCAGTTCTTACAATGTAAAGGAGAGGAATGTTAACTATGTGTCTCATATGACCAAGCTGCTCATTCCTCTTATCAATAAAGATTAATGCAGTAAACATGGTAATATGTTCACTCGTCCATATTTAGCAGAGAAATATAGACTGAAATAATTAGATATTGCTTTAGTAAATACAGGCAAATAAAATAAATGAAAATAGGGAGAAATTTGAAGGAAATATAAAGAAGGAAATGTGCCTAAAGATGTTCTGCTTAGTTTGATTAAATGGGAAGACCCAGCAAAATAAAAACTCTGGAACTTGCTGTAGCCTATTCTGGACCCCTGATGAAGGAAAAGAAGATGAAATAGGAGTAAAATGAGGAAGAAAAGGAAGGTGTCTGTGCAAGAAGCTTACCAGAATTGAAGAAAACCTGTAGTGAGATCCGTTATGTTGCTTCTTACAATATTCTCTGAGGGACTCTTCAAACCAGGGATTGACTGCACTGTGGCTGGGACCAAGGGACTTGAAGTAAGCGTCAAAGCCTGCTAAATTGCGGGACAAGGGCTGCACAGCCAGAGCTCCTTCAAGTACACTCTCATCACTCCGCACATCTGTTGGACCTATGGAAAAAAGCTGAGATATGACTGTAGGGTACAAGAAAGAGTGTGAAGAGAGTTATTAAACATGTAACAGTGTGAAGGAGAAAGATTGCAGGGAGAAGTGAGAAGCAATGTTTTATCAAAAGGCTTGACACAATATAAATTTCAACAAAATATCGGTTCATTGTTACTCCAGTGAGCAGTCTTACTGTTGCCAGCTTTTTGTTCCTTGAGGATGATATCAACACCATGATGGCTGGATGTGGCACTCCATGCATCACACAAGATCCACACAAACCGACCTATCATTCCAAGCCGTCGGGCAGCATTCATTAATTTCTGTGTCATGGATTTGTCAGCAAAAACCACCACCACTGTGGACAGATTAATTTGACTCAATAAAAGACACATCTAAACATTAAGGATTAATAGGTAAAGGGTCTTTTGTATTTGGTAGGTCCTAATTTGAAGTTCTAGTCCAAAAAAACTGCTCTCATAACCGACAGTTGTGTGGTTCTATTCTCCTCCACCACACATGCTGTAATAGTATTCAAATTAGAAAACACCTGCTTCTTTTCACATACTTTCCACTTCATCAGTTGAAGGCATCCAAATATTCAGTACTTTGATGTTTGTTGGACTGTGCAGCATTGTGATAACTGACGAATGAAAACAAACTAGATGGTACGTGCATCATTGTGATAACTGAAGAATAAAAATCAACTAGATGCTACTTATTATTTTATTGTACTTCTTATAGGCACAACATGTTTTGGGCACTACTATGCCCATCATTAGGAGGTCGGGACTACAATGTTGATTACCACATTCGTCATTTCATTCTTGGTTTGCTGTAGGTTGGAGGTTAGGTGCTGTTAGGCTGGAGTGGTGTCCGGGCTGCAGGCTAAAGCATGAGTCGTGCTTTAGCCTGCAGCCTGGATGCTACTCCAGCCTACCAGCACATAACCTCCAACCTACAGCAAACCAAGAACGAAACAACCAATGTGGTAATCAGCATTATAGTCATGAGCTCCTGATGATGGGCATAGTAGTGCCCCAAACATGTTGAGCCTATAAGAAGTACAATAAAATAATAAGTAGCATCTAGTTGGTTTTTATTCTTCAGTTATTCAGTACCTTATACGGTTGGAATCAAAGGGAAATAAATTGAGATCTGAGGTGCACATAGCTGTGACTATGGAACATGCTGTCATCTTGGATGTGAACCTGTGTCTGGCAGAAGGCATACCAACACTTCTCACAAGATGGTGGGTCTTCAAAATTATATAAATTCTGCATTATTCTCTTCAAATCTGCTTCTATTCAGAAGGGAAATGCACTTAGATGTTGGAAAATGGTAAACAATGGCATTGTAGCCAATACGAATCTCAGCTTTCATGTGGAGGTGTATCTGCAGTATTTGTTATTTCCCAGCACTTGATATTCGAGAGTGATTAATGTCACTCCCAGCCCACTTTACCTTCAGGACAAGACACTGTATGGTAGAATGAGTGGGCCTGCAAGCCACACTGTATATGGTATTGAAGAATCTCCACCCATAAGAAGAATAGAAGCCCTGATATTCTGGTTGTCCATCACATAGTTTATTATACTGAGAGAAAAATCAATTACAAAACTCGTAGGCAGGACATATCATCAACTTTGCACAACCATACAAGGACAAGGATTTTACACTGTATATAATAAAGTGTTGAATAGACAAATTTCAAGGACTGTAATTATGCTGTTGCTAGCTGGTTGTCATTGTAGTGGCTTGTGGCTACAAACCCTGTTTTGGAGGCACTTTTTACAAGACATGATTCATCTTTACTTTTTATTGGTCATATTCATTTGTTTGAAAGTGAAGGCTCCTCTGTTGGCCTAATTTTTTATTTGTTTGCTTACAGTATGTTTCCCACTGGCAGGTACCACACTCACCACGAACATCTGTCTTGTCAGTGATGTTGCGTAGCACATTATCATAGTCTATGTCCCCGAACTTCTCTTTGTCAACACGTTGTGTCGCTGTGAAGCATACGTTGTATTTACTGGCTAGTGAGCTCAATATTTCAAAACCGTGGTTCCCATACTCATTGTCTGAGTGCACAACTGACACGTATGTCCAGTTGAATTGTCTGAAATTTAAATTGAAGTATATCATTTTTTAATACTTTACCGCATTCCTAATATCAAACTGCTATGGTGGCATATGACAAGCATGGGAAGGGGTGGAATATACAAATGATGGGGAAAGCAAAACAGTGGTTACAGACAGCAGGAAATGAAGAAAATGCAGTAACTGTGTTTGTTTTTAGACATTCTAGGATACATTTATTGTTTTTCACCTTGATTTTATTAATTCTCATAATACCACAAAAGATATTTACACCATTGGATGTATGACTGGCTACAAATTGCTCTATTTGGCTATGATCAATTTTTCCTTGTAGTATACTTTGTTGACATATTCAGAAAAAATGTTTTTATTCTCACTAGTATCAGCAAACTAAATTTTACCCACACTGCTTTCAGGAAGCTGAGTAACATCCTTCTGAAGCTGTGGAAGTATATTTGACTTCAGTTCCTTACACAGCCCAATTTCAGTAGCCTTCTTCAAATATAAGGACTGTAGTGTAGTGAGACATCTGTAGTTTTATACTTCTCAGTAGCTACAGGTTTTGGGTGAAGACAGGAAGATGGAATTATGAAAAAACCTGACACTGAACTTAATTATTAGATGCAGAAGGACAGGTACTACCACATGCTACTAATCTCCTGTTGTTGATAATTATAGTGACGTGTCTGCGTGCCAAGATTTATCTGATGCATTTTCTATTCAGAATAATCTGAAAAAGATGTGTTTTAATGCCATTGCTTTTCAACTTTAAAACATGCTGTTAGGAAGATACAAGAAGCTCAAAGGTAGCTAAAATTGTGTGGAACATACCAGATTCTGATCAGTGCTCATCGTGTTAATTTAGCAGAGACAGATGTTGGTACTATAGCCGGCAGTATATATTTCGAATCCCAGCGGTGCCAACACAAGTTAACAGAGTGTTTGATTGGTATTTTATATTAATTCAATAGTGATGCAGTCTAACACATGCCAATTGATGACCTGTATTTCAACAAGATAATATGGCCCAATTTTTGCCATAACAGCATGTGAACCCAAACAAAATGTAGTATGTTCAGAACTTGTTACTCTCAGGTCTATGATTAGTTTGAAGAGTTGAGAGCCAGTGTAATCTGAAAACTAACATGTTTAGTCAGTGTCAATTGACTAGGGCAGAATGAGCTAGTGTAATCTGAAAACAAACAGCTTTTAGCCGGTGTCAATTGACTAGAGGAGAATAACACTAGTCAGATGTCCAGCAAGATGTTGTGGTGTATGCCGCTGGGAACGAGGTATTCCAGCTTACATATGCCATTTGACACAGCCAGTCAAAATTTCACATTTAGTTAGGACAAGCTGGCAAATCTGAAACAAAAGGACTGTGTCAAACTAACCAATCAGGCACCAGGAATTTTGGCTTTCAGTTCCCTGGGGTAGAAAACAATTCTGGGAGCTGCAGAAACGCAGAAAGATGCTCTCTCTCTCTCTTAGTTTGGCTTCTGTACACTAATGTCGTGTTTTCGTATGTGTCAGAGAAATAAGGACCTTAAACTTGCAAAGTACAAAAGTCTAATTAGCTAATTCTATTTTTAACAATTTCAACCAAACAAATAAAGGAACAAACCCAAACAAATGCCAATATGATAATTGCTTTATTATTTTGAATTACAATCTGGTGCCGTTAAAGGGTTAGCGTCTCTAGGGACTCGGACACATGATATTCCTTGAAAGGATTCACGCTCATCGGTTTAGAAGGTTGACAGTGAGAGTAAAAACTCTAATACACGCTGAACAAGAAGTTTTTATAGAGTTAAAAGCAGAGAAGGGTTGAGATTTTGTCACTAGAGTGCTGGATGATCCTGTAATATGAAGATACATTTATCTCTTGAAAATGTAATGAAATTGAAACATGTGGGGGATCGAAATTTCTTGCAAAGTAGATTTAAGCAAGGTGATTTTCAGGAATGTTTTCTATTTTTCAGTTCAAAACCTTCTTTCTTTTTAATCAGTTTCCAATTAAAAAAAACGACAGATTAAAATGAGCAGTCCTTTAATCGCATCCCCTATTTTGACTACGTAAGTAAGCCTGTTGATTTTGCATCAGGTGGAGCGCTACTACGAACGATGCTCAACACGTGTTGTTCCTTCGGCAACATCACATACAGCACAACTTTGGTGTTAACAGCTGTCTTTTATCGTTGACGTAAATTAGGCATACCTGAGTATCTCCAGCATGGCATGTGCTTGGTTGTAGTCACTCGGCACTGTTCGGAAGAAATATGGGAAGCGATCCGGGTCACTTAGCGATGGCGACGTGGCCATATAGCTAATCTGCGGCACCCGGAACAGTCGCAGCATCGTCGCCACCTGCCATAGTAAATGCATTAAGTTACGTCACGTGCTCACGTGCACTCTGTGTGACCTATAACCAAACCGTTAGGTATCAAAATAGTTTTTTTTTAAATAAAATATGTTTAGGCTCCTTGGTTAATTTCACGGTGAAACACTGTACAAGGTTCATCATACTAACGCGTGTGTGTCTTCGCGCGCCCGCTTGTCCACATTCCTCTGAAAAACATTTGAATACTTGACTGAAATTCGTGAAAGTTGGAAAGAACCTAATAGCACTTGAGACCAAATCGTTTTGGTTTTTATTTACATACTAAAATACTGGCGACATGAGAATTTCTGAGGTTGGAGAAACAGTTACACGCTCAAGATTAACATTTTTTGTGGTGCTATATCTTAGAGAATTATGCAAGTTATACGTGTGGACCGGATCTGTGTTGGTTGTACAGTGCGTGCAATCAATATTTAGCCCTGCAATTGTGGATTACCTGGTAAACCATTGTGGTTGTAATGGAAGAAATTGATAGTCTTATAAGTCAATGTTAATTTTTTATTCATCTCGTTGTGGTCTGAAAATAGCAAAGATAATGAGGTCGTGAGGTTTTGAGGGTGAATTTATTCCAGCAGTCTCTGAAGATGAAAACGTTCAATGGAAAATTTGACCACGTAAGTGCTTACACGAACGCCTTTCGCTTTTGGATGATGATGATTATAACAACGACAACAATGACATAGGCAATTAAAATAAGTGTAACACTACTAATTTGACTAATAGGTTTGAATTTATCCTGTGTTGTTTAATTTTAAGACATTTTCTGAGGTATACATTCGGCTGTTTATCTGTAAAGAAGAACTAAATAGAGGGTTATTCGAAATGATTGTCGGGGTTTTAACAAAAGCTATCTCGTTCTCCAGATGCAACCCCATGTGATTTCTTTCTATGGGGTTACGTCAAGGATCAGGTTTATGTTACTCCTCTTCCCGCAAGTATCCCGGAGCTGAAGGAACGAATCAGAACCGCCATTCAAACCATCACCGCTGACATGCTACAGACAGTTTGGAACGAACTCTATTATCGTGTTGATATTTGTAGAATCACAAAGGGTGCAAATATAGAGCACCTGTAAGGTATGTAACAAAACCTTGGAGTGTTGTTCTATTAAATAAAAAAAAATATACTCCTATCTCAAGTGTATTGTGTATGACAAGTTGTTAAAACCCCGACAATCATTTCGAATAACCCTGTATTTTAGTTGCATTTAGTACAGAAGTGTAGCCGTGTAAAGCAGACATGATTTCCTTACCTTATGAAATTAACAAGATACTGGACTATGACAAGTATATCTTATTTTTTTTTAGAAAGCGAGACTTGCGACGAATCAGGCAAATAATTTCTTAAAATCTCATTTTAGATAACGTGGTTGTCCTGACACGTAAAGAAAAGTTATGATGTGAGATAAAAACATATCGTGTAACTTTTATTTTTATTTTAACATTCAAGGCCTTAGCGCCATGTTAACTGAATCAAACAAGAAGTCTGTATTCGATGGTTTGTCTTTAACTTTATTTTCATATTTAATGTCGATGTGACTATTTGAGCTTCGTTGTCCTAACCAAACGTTTTTACGCCAGACGTCCAGATTCAATCCTCGCAAACATTGTGTGGATTTTGCTTGATACATATGGCACTGAAGAAAATGTCTGCAAGCAATTCTAATTCAGTCTCCCTGTCACCCAACTTTCCGCCATTGTTTCTTAATCCGCTCTTGTGGTGTGCAATACGCCTGACCCTGCACTCGGTTTGATGTAAAATAAAGCAGTTAACTTAGAATCGTTCTGAAAGAACTGAACTTTAAAGTGCTTATCCAAGAGAAAGAGACTCAGTTCTGTGCCTCTGTAGGGCACATCTCACTAACCTGTATAGTAACGGAGCTGGATTGATCCCCGATCACCGCCACGACGTGATCGAATCCCCCGCCCAGAAATTTCGGTATGCTGCCATCTTGACACTGGAACTCTTGTTCGTGGAACTCATTGAAGTGTGCAATGAAACCTGAGAAAAACTTATTGCTATATTTTGATTCGTCTCCGATAATTTAGGTAGAACTATCATAAAACTGAATATGGTAGCTGAACTTTCTCGCAAATGTGCCGGAAACTACGTTATTGCATCCAACATTAATCGACTGCGGAAATTCAACTTGCCTGTGGGCAGAACGTGGCAAGTATTCGTGATGTCATGTTTTACACACCAGTGTGTCTTCTCCGACTGTTCGAAAGTTGGCTTTGGCTATGTAAATCAGTAGGCGAGTTCCGTACAGCGCCATTATCTTGCAGGTTTTTCATTATCTTTGTTTGTTTGTTTTTTTTTTTGTCATTATTACCATGAAAATTGTTTGTGTACTAATTTTAACATCGACTTAATGTAATAAAGGTGCTTACCTTTTAATGACGTTTCTTATTTGCAAATGCTCAAACTTCCAAGTGTTGGTGCGAGTTAAGCCTATGGTGTCCTCCAGGAGAGATAATTCTGGGGAAGTGGTCGGCAGAATGCGTGACAATTTTAAGGGGGGCTGTGGTGGTAGAAAAGTTGAGGAGCATTGGTCTAAGTGGTTTTAGTTACTTATATTGGACATTAAAATTACGTGAAGATCCTCACTGCTGTAATCTTCGCTGTATATTATTACGAAGGTGAGCATAAGAAGCCGCGGAGGCTCGTTTTAGATCACAGGCCTGTTCCTGTGGGATTGGTGTTGGATGAAATGGCAGTGATGCAGAGTTCCTCCGAGTACTTCGGGTTTCTCCGGTCAGTATCATTCCACCAGTGCTCCGTATTCATTCAATCACTCAGTCATCTATTCTTTCATTCAGTCACTTATCACCTACACCATACAGGCTTGGCAATTGACAATGTCATTAAAGAACAAACTTGAAGATAAAAATCAAGCATTATTGTGACATTCAACACTTTTAGGGAATAGGAAATAGATCATTTATACCATTGCTTGTTACTGGGCAGGGAAAACTCTGCAAGAGCGAGTTTCTTGTAACTGCGTCTTTGTGCATCTGTGTATTATGATGATGATGAGTGTACTATTGTTGAAACGCCTTGTTACCTTTAACGAAGTCGAGGGTCTGTTCGAGCCCGTACGAGGGGCTATCACAGGTGTCGAACGCAATCATTCCGAGTTTGATACCCGGTAACAGATGTGGGTCTCTATTTATCTGCTCCAAGGTGTACAGCATTGCCTCCAGAGGCTGTACTCCGTCCTCCAGCTGCAACAAGCAAGTTCCATACATCCTTACTTTTGTGTCCGTACGTGTGATGTTCCAGAATACAGTTATGAGCTATTAATCGGGAAGTTTTACTGCTTATGATTTAAGTTTGATTTGACTTCCTTGTTGCTTTCTGTTTTGTTGGATTGTACACTCACTGCTATTATTTCCGCGCCAATTATTTATTTTTCCTTTTTATTTTCCTCTCTTTTGGTTTCCTTCATGTGTGAAAAGAATTTAATTATATCCCCTTTGAATCTGCGGACGGTAAATATATACTAGTTTTGGGTTTAAAAACTTTGAGTTTCCGTCATGAAGAAATAACCGACAAAAGTTGCACAAGGAAAAAATTTTCAGAATGACGTTCAGCAGCATGAACCTTTTACCGAGATGAACCAAAATGTGCTTGTTGGTTCAAAATATGTTTGTGAGACACAGACGGCATCTTTGTTCATTATGAAGTCAAAATGAAGTAAATGTAATTCTGTTCTTCGGAGTTTGTCAGACAGAATTTGGACTTTTGTTTCATTATGTCCTTCGTCACTGCTACGTGTGGATATTCTCGATCTGTAACTAGACACTTTCCAAATTCTTCCCATATCTTCCAAAATTTCCTGTCACATAACGTCTTAAATTGATGAACTGTTTCTCAGTAAATACATATTGTATCCTTTAATACATCATTCGCTTTGCAGCTTCCTTTTCGTTCTGCAGCTTTGTTCTATACAGAATGGCAAACGCCTGCTTCGTACACATATACTGACCTGCACTACAGACATGACGGAGAATCTGCCGCATGAGTACGGCGCTGTAGTGTACTATAGCCAAGTGATATATTAGTTCTTTACAGCCGTTCATGCATTGTAATTTTTTATTAATATAATCCTTCCGGTCGCACAGTGGCCCTGGGGTTGACTCAACCCCTAAAAGAAATGAGTACCAGGAATATTTCCTGCGGGGTAAAGGAGGCCGGTGCGTAGGGCTGACAACCTTACCACCTTCATATGCCGATTGTCTTGAAATCTGGGAACCTCAGCCTCCTGGAACCCTCAGGGCCTGTCCGGGCCTGTAATGGGAATCCTTTACCTTTTAGAGCGGTGCATGAAGATTACATCTGCCTTTGTTCATGCAGGCAGCAATTTATTCTGAAACGTGGCTGCATATATACCCGATTACAGGGCGTCGCATCCCATAAGACAGATTTCCTGCCTTTCTGCATCGTTAGTGCATGCGGCTACCCGCGTCTGTTAAACAAACATGGGATGAACTGAGCATTGCCGTTGTCTCGGTAGTTACTTCACATTTCACTGTTCTCAGCAAGAAAGGGCAGAGATTTATTTCTCTCAAGTACACCTGTTCGTTCACACAGCACGCACATGCTTTCTTCTCATATTACATACCTCACTGTTGTACCACATTTTTCCGCATTTCCTTTACTTAGTAGAGTTGCCAAAGCGCGAAGCAGTACAGTAATATTTTTAAACCCTCCTGTTTGTCACGGTATTGTGCCACAACAAATACAAGTTTCTCTTTCTTTGAAGAAATTGGGGGCGAGCTATAGCTACCGGTCCACAGAAAGCAACAGCAAGCCTTAGTGAACACAAGAAGCCGTAAAACTTTTCCTGTATTTAATGAAATATTAACTGCCTTCGATTACCTGTGAGAGCTTATTGATTTGCTCCGTCGCGATATAATGGGTTCTTCGTTGCGGGGTTACATTTTCTGAGTACATACATACGTCACAATTTTAAAATATCGAAAAGAACGTCTATTGATAGACTATATGCTGTGCTACTGCATTCAGCGAGGCCTCATTACCTACATCCCCTACATCGGTATTACGCAACAAACGCCGCAGAAAAGTTCGGAGCTGTCATGTTACAGCACAAAGACGAGTTCAGTTCAGAAAAGACGGGGTTCAGATCCCGCACAGACGACCCTTTTTAACCGTGCTATTATTAACAGAACGGGTGCTGTTAAGTCCCTATCGGGTTTAATAATTCTTCTGTTATTCGTCGATGCTCTTAACTGTATAGATTATGTAGATTTGGAAGGTATTAGGGTGTTTGCGACTGATACATATGCACGCATGACAGTGCGACAGAAGTGTGTTACAGTAATCAAGTTCGGGACCGTGATTCGAATGTCTTCAGAATACGAAGTCGACAAGCTAACTACTGAATCGTTTTGTTACGTAAAGAATGATGATGATGATGATGACAATAATAATAATAATAATAATAATAAGTGAAACTGCAGCAAACATGGAGAAAGAAAAAAGCGGTGGCCGTGCGGCCTAAGGCGTAGGTCTGAAGGCACTCGACTGCTGGGATCGCGGGTTCGAATCCCACAGACAGCGTGGATGTTCGTATCTTGTGTTGTTGTGTATTTTGTAGGTAAGGGCCCCTGCGACGAACTGATTATTCGTTTACAGAAGTCCTACAAGTTATTTGTGTCTACTGTGTATGATTTAGAAACCTAAAAAATGAGGCGACCTAGACCTGAATTGGGCCGTTATGCCACAGACAAAAAAAAATTTAGGTCAGACGTATGGGTACACTATTTTCAAAATCTTTACGTCAATAAAACTAGGGGTCTACGTAAGAACTTTAAAGAACGTTTCTCAAAAAAGGCTTAGATTTGTAATTACAATGTCTCGTTAAATTTAGTGACGTTTGTATATATATTTCAGGCCTTGTGAATGTCTAGTGAGATAAGCATGGAGACAAGTTGACGAAAAGCGGCCGCACACTAATGTCAAAGATTAAAATCGCTGTTATTTCCGGGATCTGAGCTCAGTCATCCCCTTTGCGGCCAGTGGTTACTCAGTGAAATGTGCTACTAATTCACACAATAAGTATTATATAAAACAAAGTATTAAAATTTCAATTAAAATAGTTTCTGTGCGAAACATACGTTTAAAAAGTATGGGTACTGTCTTCTGTCTTCTAACTCATTTTAAGTATCAGTAATTCTTTAACATTGCATGGGTTCTGATCTGTCCCTGATCTTACTTTTGTGGGAAGCTTATTTTCAGTCCAAAGTAAACAGTCCGACACAGCGTGTGTTGTTGGACTGTCTGCTATTGACTAACAATAACATGTACCATGAACACAACAAGAAAACACGCATAAAAGATTGTTGCGTAGGACATGCGACAGAAAACTCACCTGTATTTTGCCGCAGTCGGCCTTACCAGACCCCTTGTGGTGAATGGGGAACAGAGCTCCCAGCACGATGTCCCCACTGTAGTTGAGGTACTTGCGAGAGGCGCTCAAGGAGGGGACCAGGAGCCCCAGCCACGCCACTAGCCACACCAGGAACATTCTGTACAAACGTTAATGAAGTTTGTTACACGTTCTGTGCCTATCAGTGTTTAAGTCTGGGTGTTCTTCCTCATGTTTAAATTCAAGAACAGATAGTCAAACTTTGAATAATTTTATACATACTTTTAGCTTTGGAGGCTACTAGAAATTCCTAAAATTTAATCGCTTGCAGTGGGTAAATAAACTTGTGGTGGATAGGCTAATTTGAGGGTGGAAAGGAAACTAGTGGCGCTACCGAAATGGCATAATCGCGATAACAGCAGGAAGTATATCTTCTACATATATTAAAAAAATTAGCGATGGGGCATTAAGAATATTAGCGAAAACCGTAAGTTCATAAAATGTAGGCACAATAGAGTGCCAGGATGCTAAGAAAGCCACTGAGAACTGTGTGAGCGGTACGGATTGTACGCACCTTTACAAAACTGTGTCATTTATAGTGTTCGGAAGGGAACGTCAATTTTATGACACTCTCTGGCTGACCGTCCAAAAAGCAATATACTACGCAAACTATTTAATTTATCATAATTCCCGCCATACCCAATACCTTATTCCGAAATTGTAACAGACACGTTCTTTGGACCTCCTGTTTCGGATATTTTGACTGGCTGAAAGAATCTTCTGGTGTGATCACGTGTCAATTTAACAAACTGTGCTAACGGGTTGTATCATTTTTCGTTGCTGTGAAAACTTCAAAATTTAAGTTTTTCGTTTCTTTTCCCATTCTATTCAGATGTCACATTACATAATAACTTCGCTTGAAGTTCAGACACTTCCTTCTCACTCAAAGCTCTTTAAACCAAATAATCAATATCTGATGATAATAATAATAATAATACTTTGCTTCTTTAGTCCTGTAACGGCTTCGGCCTCAAACGAATGTCCTTAACTTATCCACGTGCGACATTAAGGTACAGAATCAATAAGATTACAGGATCAGATGTGTTTGTATTAGTAACTGAAACAAAACATTCCATACGTGTGTTATACTGTAATTTGTAATGAAGCACATATAAAACAACTGGCTTGGTAGAAGCGTTGAAATTCAGGCGTGTCAATGAAATGAAGTAGCGTAGACTAAGAGAATGAATGACAGACGAGTTGGTATAAGCGATAATGCTTCAGATTTGTAGTCAGTAGTTGCCAGGTTCGAATATAGGATGCGATACGGACTATCCTGACTGAGGTTTCTTGTGGTTTTACTCAGTTCCTATAGGTAAATTCCCGGACAGGGCCTGAAATGAAGGCACAACATCTTCCATGTAAGTTTTGCATCATTATTCAGTAACCATCGTAATGTTCGGTGATCAGTGGTCTGAGCTGTTGGCAGCGTCGTTAAATAAACCACAAATAAATCAATTTTGAACACCGCTGTTCGATTACCGACAGGTGCCGAAGTATTTCTGTTCAACACGCTCAGCCGGGCATGAACTCCGGTCGGCACTAACGCTAGCTACTCAATTGCTTCTCGTTTCGCGGTCTTGCCTTTCTCAGGTTTCGCTACCGTGTTACACTCCATACATCTTAATTGACTGTTGCTCAGGTACACAGAAAATAATGATCTTAATTTTTAACACCATCTGCAGGAAGTGCTGCTGTAAGTATGCCTACCTCTCAGTTTTTCTTTCATAATGTGATGATTACGAACCGGCAGGGATTCCGTTCAATTCGCCATTTGTGTTTGAACTTTTAATTAACGAAACTGTCTAACTCAGATCTAAGAAACGTAACGTCGAATTTTTGGGTGATACTAGACGAGAAGTTCTCAAAAGAACTCACTGATACTATTTTCCTCTTCCAGATCTTTTCTACTCCTACTTATCAGCAGCATTATTATTATTGTATTACATTATTTGAAGAAATTACTACTTACCTACAGAAAATATGTATGCGTTAAATTCTTAGGACATAACTGCAGATTTGTAACCGTCGCCAAGTTTCTAATCTTTGACATGCAAAGAAAATTTCTTACATAACGCGTAAGAAATACATATAAATGTTTACACAGTAGAATACACGTAGTCTTCTTGATGACCTGTAATGAATCTCCAACATATCTCGATGAATACAGATCAGTTATCGGGAAGACATTTACGTGTCGACAAGAGACGCACTGTCAAGACTTACATAACTTGACATTTAAAAATACACAAAGTCATAAAATATGAAATGTGTACACGTTTCAAATGATATGTACAAATTGTGCATACCCCTACTTCAAGGTGACACGCCCTGTATTTTGTTTATCTGTCTTTTTATTTCATGTGTTACTGGAGATTCGGACTCAGATTATATTCAGCTTACTGTTAAAAATAGCAAAATGTAGTTACAAATGATGTCTTCATGTTATATTAATCCGTAAGTTTTACAAATGGCACAAAACATTTGTCATGACATGGCTATTATTTATTTTGTTATTCTTCGCTTCCACATATCGCTCATTTGCAACAAGAGTGTCACAACTCAAAATCTGTGATTTTTTCAGGAGAGGCTTTTAAAGGTTTTGAAGTGCTATAATTTTCTGTGAGTGCAACGACGACAAAACTGCTCTCCAGCGGCGAGTTTTGCAAACTGCGTTATGACATTATACCTGCTAAAAGTGCATCTGCAAACGTTCCTTTCTATACCAATAACTAAAAAATTCCAAAATTTTGAGTTGTGACACACTTGTCGAAAATGAGCTATATGTGCTTTGCGAAGCGTACGTTATAATGTGCTACATACGTGACGTTTTTCTTCTGGATTGTAGTGGTTTGTTTGGATGCATAATTTTTACTTAGATCAGGTGTGTCTCAAGGCATTTTAATATAAAAAAAATCCCGTGGTGGTTGGTCAGGTGTGTGTGTGAGACCTTTGCCGTGTTCGTTTATGCATAACAACCGAAGTGCTTGGTGATACAAAAAATTCAGTTTAAGAACTCGTAAATTTTTATGTCTGTACCAAATTTCAACTTCTAATGCATCGAAGCTGAAATATTTTCACACAGCCGCCACGTTGTTTACGTTTCACAAAAAGTTATCTTTGTAAAATTTGTATATTTTCCCCAAATCACTTACCATCTATCATAACAGTAGTTAAAATCAAGTGGCGCTAATATCGCTGCAGCATTATAAGTTTGTGCGTCCGTCATGTTATTATTGATTTTATGTAAGTACCAAGATGAAGTTGCGGTGCAGTTTAATGAAATAAGTGTCTTAAAAATCGGTATTCTGGATTGGAATTGAAGTGTGGTAAAGCACATACACACGCAGCGTAGAGATTTCTTAAGTCCGCTTTTCTTTCCTTTTTCGAAAGAAAAATAGGTTAGTAATGAAATGGACGGGATACAAAAAAATGCGGTCATGGCTTAATTTGAGAAAATATCCCGGCAGTCGTCTGTAGGGTATGAGGAAGATCATAAAAACCTTACGATACATTTTACAGATTATGAGATGATTCCCGGGGAGGGCGGGGGGGGGGATTGGTGTTGATAGGCATGTCTGACACGGTGCAGAGGACTGCTGGCTATAGTGGGACTACTGTCAGTAGCGACAGACTGCTCTACTGCTACTACACACAGATTAAAAACAGCGGAATTCGACGAGCATATACCGAGTGATTGCACTGTGAGAAAGCTTTCAGGATGGGTAGTAGCAACGCGTCATTCACCACGAAATTTAATGTATGTAATGTGTTTAGCATGGACCACTACCCTGACTGAGGTTTTCCGTGCTTTCCCTCGGTTGTAAGGCAAATGCTAGGGTGCTCCTCTCAAAGACGGGGCACGGTCCGCATCCTGACTTCCGCCCAGAGTAGGGTAAATGGTTTGTTCTATGTATTGTTGGTGTTGATTGTTGTTGTTATATGTAATTTCGGCCTGTAAACGTGTAACACTGCCACCGGGTTTACACCCAATTGCAGTTAAATATATCATTCATTCATTCATATTGCACATGAGCATCTATCGCATTTCTATCAGTGATTATCTCCTGGTTTGTGAACAATAATATGTATTCAGATTGAAATTTGGACTTAGCAACCCCTGAATACCAGTCAGAAGTATTGTCCCTGGATGCAAATTACTCTACCTGGTCTTCCAGACAGAAAAAATCTGCGTGCTTTAACTCTTATAGCAAAATTACCAGGTCCTGCTGGTGAAGTGTTTCTTCAGTTTGAATTTCCATTTGTATGTAGGCGTATCATTTCCTTGTCCTCTGTAACAGTAACGGAACCAACTGGGTCATCGGGTATCTTTACAGCCGGATCTGAAATTATCGCTTTTGTGATGTATAGGAATTGCGCTTCCGTCAAAGTCAAGGCTCGTATGCCACAAAGAAAGACGTCTGCCTTCTGTGACCAACTATTTGGTGAAGTGCAGATAGTGAATGTCTCATAGATTCATGCCAAGCGAAACAAGTGCACATGTAGATTAAATCTTAGGTTATGCTAGGGCGGGCTGTCATTTGCTCCTTATTTCGCTTCGCAACCTACAGAACACCCACTAACACAGACGACGTCCGACTTCTCAGAAAGTTCTGCTTCTCCAAGTGGCATTCCGTGCAAAATATTTCAAGTAGGGAATTCTGAGATCGCGGAACCGCTGTGGATTTTCAGTGAATTTTTTAATATACCTACATAGAGTATACCTACATAGAGTATACCTACATAGAGTATACCTACATAGAGTATACCTATTCAGACATCAGTCCTTCATTTATGTAGCATGAAAGTTGTGACCTATTTATCTTCTGGTGTGGACGGTATGATAAGTAGGCTAAGGGGTGGTAGATACGGTATTCGAATTCCGGCAGGGATTGAAGATTTTTCTTTTCTTCAAAACGTCCGAAAGGTCTCGGAGGTCCACCCAACCATCTGTTCAATGAACACCGGGGTTCGTTGGCGGGGGGTGAATCGGTTGGGCCGTGTAGTTGACCACTGACCTCCATTTAGTTCCGACGTTAGCAAGGACAACTTTACCTTTACTACGAAGTACATCACAAACAACAGCTTTTCTTTCACTCTGCTGCCATTAAATATTTAAATTCTGACACATTACAGTTATTTCATTCTGGAAAGAAATACCTTGAAACATGTGAAAACGGTTTTTTTTAATGTTTTGCTGACCGTGCATCTCAGTATATTTATCTCAGTAATTAACCAACTTGATGCACAAAATTGTTGTTTTACTATAAATTTATTTCATGCCTCTACATGTTTCGAGCACCATGTGCTCATCGTCAGGAGGTCAAAAGGCTGTATAATACAATTTTGACCTCCTGATGAGCACATGGTGCTTGAAACATGTAGAGGCATGAAACAAACTTATTGTAAAACAAAAATTGTGTGCATCAAGTTGGTTAATTACTAAGATAAAAAAATGTGAAAACGTGTTTGTTCCGAATTCACGATTCCCCCAGGAGTTCTGCAGTTTAAGTAGTGATGTAATGTAACATGAGAGTTCGTGCTCATTGATATACGAAATAAACAACTGATGTGTTCTGGTTTGACTTCACCGGGACTAAAGCCCACAAAAATCCGTAGTCGTGAGGATACACACTTCCGTCTCGCAACTGTCTTCCTACTGCGTGCTGTTTATTTAGACCCGGTAGTGACGTCAGCTATATATTACTATTATAATTATTATAATATGAACAGTGGCACGTGCGGATTGCAGACACTGCTTGCTATGACCTACTTATCTTCTTCCGGCGACAGGGAACAGAGCATACAATGAAGCTGCCTAATGTGGGAGTAGTTCGAATATGGGATACCGTCGTATCTTCCTTCCATTTATCTGCTGTCTAAAGATAAATGGCATGGGCTATCTAACCAAGTAGGAGACGCACAATAACCTCATTAGGAAGAAATACTGTCGTTTTTGTGGTTGGTAGAGTTTTGGAGTCCTTGTTTTTGCGAATCCGCATTGGTCAAGGTTACTGATTTCAACTTAATCGTTATTTGCATTTTAAGTACAAGTTATAACGAAGTATTTTGTACTTATTCCATGCGAATTCGCAACGTGTCATAGCTATATTGTTATGGTGTAAATACCACATGTCAAGTTCCTAACATGGAGTGTTCTGTGTCTCCACTAATGGGGTACCCCACATTGTGAGCTGGTATAGAGCTAGTATATGCCTTGAATTAAAATGTAATTGCTATGCGGTGTAGGTTTCCAAGAAAAGAGAAAAAATGAAATCTGTCTACTGACCCGCAAATTCTTCAGGAATATTAACTTTCCAGTTTATATGGTGGAAGACGTCGCAGATTCTGAACAAAGTGCTCATGAACCAATTATATGCTGAAAAAAACCGACTTCCGCTGAGCAGACAGGGTCCAGGAATTTTAAATTAAATTAAACCAATGCTTCTCATAATAATTTTTCCACGGTGTTTTGTAATTAACACATAGCATCCACTGACAATCCCCCCCTTTTTTTTTTACTTTTCCCAACGTATGATTGTTTAATGAAGCACTACGTATCGGAAGCCAGCTCTGCTTCCGTTTTCAGGCACGGAAAGCACCTAGTCTGGTAGACTGCCCATGAAAATACTGGCCCAAAGTAGGGTGAAGAAAGTAAGCAGTGCCGGGGAGTAAACATAAGAAGAAAGAGAGTTAAAAATGTACGTAATTTGATCTTCTAACGGCGTTGACTATGAACAATGATGTCTTGCAGGATGCCGTGTCGTGTACTATGGTAGAAATTTAGCGACGTTTCGGTGGACAGTTATGCCCAATTCTAATGGTACAAAAATACCAAAGTACATGGCGTTGTATCTCATAACACAGCAATCTTTATACACGTAGCTGTCACCGTTGATCATGTACCTTCGCAAATGAATTTTGAAAAGAAACTATTAACCCCCTATCCGTCCGTCCTTCCTTCCGCCTATCCCCACGGAATAGCGCGCCTCCTACAGGTCTTATTTTCTTAAAATTTCGTATTGAGAACTTTTATTAAAAACTGTCGACACATTCTTATAATAAAGCCAACGAGATGCACTAATTTCTAAAATTTGTTTTTGGAATAGAACTCTACATGTTTCGGACAGGTTTTCTGTCCATCATCAGGAGTCTAGTACTGTATGCACAGCAATAGGTATATGTCGTACAGGTTATGTTGACTGGTTCCTAGCGGGATTAAGACGAAACTCCGTCCTGATCCCGCTAGCAACCAGTCAACATAACCTGTACGACATATACCTATTGCTGTGCATACAGTACTAGACTCCTGATGATGGACAGAAAACATGTCCGAAACACGTAGAGTTCTATTCCAAAAACAAATTTTAGAAATTAATGCATCTCGTTGGTTTTATTATAAGAATATATCACGATGCACGGTCCTCTGAATGTAAAATTTGTCGACACATTCATATTTTAGCTAAACTCGGACAAAAAAAATAACTGATACTTGACACGAAGACCTACGTATCTTTGTGATATATCGCCATAACTGGAAGTTATAATTGAGACGCAGTGTGTTCTCAGTGAGGTGCATGTTTAGATCGAGGAAACGTTTGACGATATAAACATAACAATCGAGCGTGATCGATTGTAAACTTGATGTTCGAGATAAGTGTAAGAAATACAATATATCGTCGTTTACGAGGTATTGGGTTTGATCACTTTCAAAGCTGTTACCAACATACGGAAGAAACTAATTGTGTGTTGTGTACAATGTGGCAAAGCACAATTCAAATATTCGCATCGGTAGGGTCTTTCTTGGCAATAATCACGAATTGAAAATTTAGGGACAATGCAAGAAGGAAGTTTCAGGTTCTGTGGTCATGTCCTAAACTTCTTTAATCCAGTGATCCATGCCTGTAATGATAAATTCTTTTGTACAGCCTCTGAATGGCCGAAAGATGAAGTGTAATATCAAGTGTCTAAAGCTAAGCTAGTGACATGACGCTGATTGTTATCTGCTTTGTAGGAGCAGTTTGTCAGTTACTGTCATTATTATTATTATTTTTTTTTTCTTTATGGCCGTAAGGTTTCTCCATTTTCCACAGAGAAGTTTCTTTGCAGGTTCCTCCATTTTTCGAAGGTCCACTGCAGTTCAGTACTGGGGATCACTTTGAACCAGCATCAAGTTTCTTCGCACCTGATACATTCTCAACTCCGCCGCATGTTAGTGTCGCTGGTGGCACGGTCTGTGCCAAAAGAAGAGTAGACTTGCAAGAAACCTAACCGTCAAAATAAGATGTTTATACTATGCTGCTATTCTATTCGTATTTTCATGAAACCTACCATTTAGTTCAAAAAACATATAGGCGACAAACAGGCATTGACGGTCACGATGTTACCGTAATCTTCCTTGTCGTGTCAAATACGCAAATTAGGCTAAAAACAGTTTCTGTACAACATCGTTGGATCTGTTGAATGAGCGTAATGTTTATAAACATGCTAAAGACAAGCACACTGATAATAGCTGTATAACTACTACTACTACTAATATTACTACTACTACTACTACTATTACTACTACTACTAGTAATACTACTACTACTACTACTACTACTACTACTACTACTAATAATAATAATAATAATAATAATAATAGGGTGATCTGGCTTCGATTGCCTGTAAAGAGGCGTTGGGCGAGGTTTAGGCGGTCCAAGTACCATGCTATCCGATGAGTGGCGGGGACTCGAGTCAAGTGTTAGACAGCCGGACTGAGGTGCAAAACATTCGTCTCCCCCTACTTGAATGAATGAATAAGCCCACATGCCATTACATTAAGTTGTACTGCAATATTTAACGACGCTGTCAATTGCTGGTTTTGCATAGCATCGGTGATAAGTGAATAAATGAATTAGTACGGAGCGACGGTGTAATAGTACTGACAGTGCAGAAACGAAAGTACTTTGTCCACCAAAAATTCCACACGGACTAGCCTGGGGTTGAAGCCAGACCTCCCAGGCGAAAGGCCGGTGACTAGCCCGCTCGAGTCATGGCAAGGCGAAGCATTCGACCAAGGTGGACGAGGTACTGTTACTGCCACAGTGACCCGGGTGCTACTCCATCCCTTCTTACCCGTCACTAAACCTGGCACACTTGTCTACTGCAGGGGAAACAAAGTGTGCGGCGAATATCGTGTTTCTAAAGAAACAAATCTAGGGGGATGCTGCTTATGGCTATTTCTCTTCTCTTAGTAACCTGAGAGGAAATGGTGATGCTTTGTTTCACGAAGACATCACATTTCTGATCCCTGCCCCGTATATAGATCCTGACGTCATGCCTCTACCGGGTCACGCCCTGATCCATCACTTCTGATTGACGACAGACACTCAGCGTAAGAGAGACCTAAGGAACCCAGCGTAGTAAAGTGCAATTGAAAAGAGAAGCGGACGTTAAACATGTGATAAGTTAACCACACGTTGTTTAATGACGACGGCGGTGCCGCATGTGCCTAATTGGCACTGCAGAAATGAGTACGGAGACACATAGGTAAAGCTCCACAAATATGGGACCTCTGGAGACAGGTGGCTAAGTTCAAACTCCAGTAATTTTAAATCCGGCGATAGAGCTCTCTAGCGGAGTGGATGGTCTTGAAACCCGGCGCCAGCTTAATGGAGAAGAGAACAATTTCGTTTGCATATGTATGTATCTTACGGTGCTGTAAGTCCGGCAAGTTGTATCCTGGAGCAGCTGGTTGTAATCAAAATAATCATAACCGACTTTTTCTAGATGTATTTTATGGTCGTTAATTCATATTTTTTCAATTTTATATTTTCTCTGCTTGTACAGTTTCCTAGCAAAAATGCATGTGCATGGTACTCAGATCCTAATAATCATAACGCTTATGTAGGCCTGTTATGAGTTCAGGGGGAATGATCCAGTGGCTCTTTTTCTGCTTGATTTCTGCTCTAATTTGATGTTCCGCATTCGTATGTACTCTTCATTCAGATAAATAAATAAGTACACAAATAAATAAAGGTTTGCTTGCCCCGAAATAAGGGTACTTTTACAAAGTTAGGTTTTTAATTTTCTGGTAAACTGATAAATTATTTTCGCTAACTTTCAAAGCGGATAAAGGTTTTTCGAGTTGTTACTGTCTTTTCCTTCATTTTTACAGGCGAATATCAGTTGCAGTGTCAATAGTAAATTCTGTTATTCTAGAGATAACGGACATGTATATATTATCGACCTAAGTTTTCGCCTCTGTCTGTGTTTGTCTAGTAAGTCAGATTCAGGCTGACTTTACGGGCTAGCCAGCATGGAATTAAATTGTATTTGCACCATATTTTGAAACATGTACCTTAGAATCTGTAGACTTAGGGGCTTGCTTGCCCCTAGAATGATCATATGTGGATGGCATTTCAATTTAGCCTATCTGCGATAATAGTGTACCGCGTATGTACGGGACAGAAAGTTGGTATAGGTAACATGGAGTTGCTCAATCAACGACTGGACAGTAGCAGTTCTTCTTGGACTGCTTAACCCCTGAAGATGGGACCGTTAGGTTGTCCCGAAACATTGGTAAGAAGCTACTATTGTACCCGGCTTAAAATCGCAAAAGAGCTCAGATCTGAATTATATTCCCATCACAATTGAGGATGGTGTTTCTTCTAAGGGAAGCAAAATTACTTTTATTGAAAATAATTGTAACATTATGGTACGAGGGCCAACATATAGGGCCGAAACATGAAGTTGTATACCTACCATACTACTAGGTGAAATATAGTTGTGTTCGACAGTATGTGTAATACACAAAAATTCTTTGTTAGTGATCAAGACATTCATACTACGGTGCTCATAAACAAGTGTACCTCTACAGGAGCATATTTCAATAATAAAAATTTACTATCATAATAAGCTTTTGGAACCTGTAATAGTACAAACTGTCACTAAATTTTATTAGGAATAATTATTAATCTAGGATTCCTGCCAGCATCACTCTAAGAAACGGACATTTTAAAATAGGCAGGCGACGTATGTTCTCCCCAGAATTTCCGAGTCTTTACATTTGAAATGTTTGTATCAATTATATCATCATAGTCATCTTACGCGGCACATTTCGTCGCGGTATGCACCCAGGGAAATTTATTTTTAATTTTTAAATGCAGGTATTTATTGAATATTCAGCGACGAAAGACATCAAATTTGTCCACCGAACTAAAGAAACTAAAATTTAAATTTTTTTTTCAAATTAACGCCCACACTTTACTAAAAATACAAATTAAAAAAGAGGCAAAAAATGTCAAATTTTGAGGCAATATGTTGTGCCCGGGCCTCGACTATAATATAGTATTTACAACAATATTAACATAATTAGAGCGTTCATATATAAATACATACACTGGTGACTTGAAACTAATATCGAGTAAATTGGTCGAAGTCTTAACGCTCGTGACTTTCATTCAGGAGGTGCACAGTTTTAATCTTAGCCGGCGTACCCACTGTCTTCATACTTTTCATGGTTTCCCCGATCTCTCCAGGCAAATTTCAGGATTGTAAGCTAAATTAGACCACGACCGCTTTCTTTCACATTCATTTAAATTCATTATTTATTATTCCTGCCATTTATTCGATTTTCTGTACACATACGTAAACGGGTGTATAATAAAGTTTTGCCCTGATCGTATAAATCATCGGCCATAATAATGCTATTTGCGATAATGTGGACGCTACTACTGGTAGGAATGAAACCAATTTCTTAACGTTTCTGATAGCAGCAAGTATACAATGATGAAAAGAAGCTTAAAAATTGTAAAAGGGAGTAAAGTACGAAAATATTAATCATATAGTCGTATTGGAATGCTGCTACTACTACTACTACCACCACCACCACTACTACTACTACTACTACCGTTACTACTACTACTATAACCACGATTACTACTACTACCGTTACTACTACTACTATAACCACGATTACTACTACTACTACTATCACCACTACTATTACTACTACTATTATAACTACTACTACCACCACTAGTACTACTACTATCACCACTACGATTACTACTACTATTACAACTACTACTACCACCACTAGTACTACTAGTATCACCACTACGATTACTACTACTATTACTACTACTACTGCCACTACTACTACTACTACTACTACTACTACTATCACCACTAATATTACTACTAATACCACCACTACTACAACTATCACCACCACCACCACTACCACTACTACTACTACCACCACCACTACTATTACTACTACTATTACTATCACCACTACTATTACTACTACCACCACTACCACCACCACCGCCACCACTACTGCTACTACTACTACTGCTACTACTGCTGCTGTTATACTAATATTCGTATTAGTATAGGACCATGAACATCAGCAGCAGTAAGCGACAGAATTAGCACCACCCGAATAGAAATCTATTGCAACGAATGTATCGCTGTGCTCACAGCTGCATCATATGAGAGTACAGTAACCACGAGAGGCGAGGTGACAGAGGGAAGACCCAATTAAAGGTGATAATGAAACGAGTATAAACTGGGCTACTGGTAGTAAGGATACATAACATGAAATTAGGAAGAACTTACGTTTCAGCACAAGCACTGCTCGAACATTAAATAGTCAGTCCAATGTGTTTAACGAAGCACCCCTGTGCTCGGCGAAGAACACGCTGCAGTGTGAAGTCACTATTTGCGCAATTTATTTTTGCTGCCGGAGATCACCTTTACTTTACTGATACACATAAAGGAGTATACAAACTATAGTTTTCTTTTCCCTTTGACTATGTGATTGTGTACAACTAGAACGCATTTTGTGGTACCAGGTGTGAAATAAATAAATCTTTCACTCCCACTCACGCAGATTCACCATATCCGAACAAATCGCCTTTGCGCCACGAACCGACCAGCAGCCGCGCTGCTACAACGGTTACTGAGAGGAACGGAATAAGTGCGGATGTGTCGTCCACACTCCACTCTCACCCCACTCTCCATTTCTTTCACGACAACAATATATTCCCACGCGTTTCGCTGAACAAGTATACTCTGACTGAAACAACCTCTATTTCACAAAACTGTACACACAAGGGAATTGCAGTCAGTGATTTGACGTAATTTTGTTCAGTGGCGGTTCGCGAGAAACTTTTTACACAGATTGAATTGAAAGAACACGCCGGTCATACAATGACTGTGGTCAGGAAGACGGGTCGTGCTGAAAAAAATTGGCCATGTAAAGAAATTTCAGAATTTTACATTCTAAAATACAGTTAGAATACTTTGTTTGTCTAGCTGAGCATAGTTTAGCTTAATGCTTTATTTAACAACACTGTTAATTTGCCAGTATTGTACAGCATCGATGGTAGATAAAAAAAACTCAAGTTTAGAACATTGGTGGAAAAATGCCGACAGGAAAATTGAAGTACTCGGGGATAAAACTAACGATGCCACTTTCCTCAACAAAAATCCCACATGGACGGACCTTCGATCGAACCTGACTCTCCACGGTGAGAGGCCGGCGTTGAAAGTGACATGATGCTGCAGTAATTAATGTCAAGGAACAACCGGAAGGTGGGCCGTACGTTTGCACGCCAATTGCTATGTCCAGAACGGCTGTTTGCCCCCCCCCCCCCCCCCCCCCCCCCGTTCTTTGTTTCTCCCCGTCTCTTTTTTCGAGTATAAAGGGAGCACAACCCCGCCGCCGCAGCCAAAAAA
>Ga0131853_10003608_pt1 | contig 27777 bp, 31 predicted proteins | sample TergutLab28metaG_FD_92764 | JGI IMG/M metagenome (GOLD analysis project Ga0131853, IMG submission 92764) | Labiotermes labralis P1 segment gut microbial communities from Petit-Saut dam, French Guiana - Lab288 P1 (version 2) (version 2) | ecosystem: Host-associated > Arthropoda: Insects >...
CCCTTGCTTTAAGTTTTTTCGATGGATGACTAGCAACCTTTTTATCTTTCCATTCTTCATTTTTGTAATCTAGTTCTATAATTTTTTCATAGACTTCTTCAAATGGTCGCATATCCCAGCCTTTATGTGTTGCTACTTTTTTAATGCTCATCATTAACAGATTTAAAGTTTCTTTTTTCTTTTCATAATCAGAAAGAGCAAAAAACTTATCTTGATAAAATTCAAGTTGTATATCTGTAAAATCATCAAAACGTGTAATTACTTCTTCATTAGCTGTACTTTCCACTAAATATATTCGTATAGTTCTAGTATCATCATTCTTAAAACCTCTGCCTAACAGTCTTTCAAATAAAAAGATAATACCATTCATTTCAAAAGTTAATTTCCAATCACTATCGCTATGTTCAAATCTAAATTGGTCTAATCTCATAAATTCTCATTATTCCTTTACTCTTATTTGTTTTTCTTTTGGATGTAATGGGAATCGTCCTAGATATTGTCTCCGTTGCTCTATTACTTTCTCCTTAATTCAAAGAGACTTTGCGTCTCTTATAACATTATAAGGCACTCTAACAACCCATTCAGAAATTTCTTTGTTTTCTTTTTCCTTGATAAACTTTGATAATTCATCATCTTGTGTAGCCATTCCACTTAAATCAATTTTATTTTTAGACAAAACTATTTTGTTATCACCTTTCCATACAAGCTCCCATCTATTAAATGAAATCATAGCCGCATAAGAGGTCGAGTCTTCTAATGTTTCTGTTATTATTTTTTCTCTGTAAAGTTCTTTTTTTCGATAATCAGTAACTATTACATAAATTTCTATAGCTTGAACATCATGTTTTACAAGCAATCTTGTTCTAAGCTTTTTAGTTGGATGATTAGCTATTTTCTTATCTTTCATTTCTTCATTTTCATAGTCTAGCTCTATAATTTTCTCATAAACCTCTTGAAATGGTCGCATATCCCAGCCTTTATATGTTGCAACTTTTTTAATTCCAGACATGATTAATTCAAGTGTTTCTTTTTTCTTTTCATAATCGGAAAGAGTAAAAAATTTGTCTTGGTCAAATTGAAGCTGTATTTCGGTAAAGCCGTCAAAACGTGTAATTACTTCTTCATTGGCTATGTTTTCTACCAATATTACTCTTATAATTTGAGTATCTTCATTTTTAAATCCTCTACCTAAAAGTCTTTCAAAAAGAAGTTTCACGCCCCTTGTTTGAAAATTAAATTTCTCTCCTTCATTCAATTTATAAGTATCTTTTGTAGATAACGGTGATTCTTTATGCCAAATTTTAATTGCTTCCTCATTCGTATACCCTTTTTCTTTTATTTTTTGTATCTGTACCCTTCGCTCATCGTGGAATGCTATTGCTTCTTTAACTGTGCAATTTCTTTCTTCCATTATTGATTTTAAATATCTATCAAAATTAAGTTCGGTATTATCTAATCTAATCTGTTGTAATCTCACATTTTTCACCTTAATCCCTTACTCTTATTTGTAGTTCTTCTGGTGGCAACTCAAATTGTCCTGGCCATGGTCTTTTTTGGTGTACAAGTCTATGCCCAGATTCCACCAAGCTTTGTGTATTTCTTTCCTCCAATTCAAGTGCCGTTGCTCTATCAGGGATACCCATCTTTACTATTCTATATCCATGAACTATGTTTGAATCAGGAGGTTCTAATCGGTCAAAAGCTCTAACTTGAGTTGATGCTCTTAGAGAAGTCCACTGATTTAGACTTAAAGAGCTTGTATCTGCAAGCCCTCTTAAATTTGGGAGAGGTACAAGCTGGGTACCACTAATTCCAGTTTTGACAACTTCTTGTTTTGCAGGATTATCTCTATTGAACCTAAATATCTCATACATATGTTGTGGTCTTTTGCTTTGTTTAGAATTACCATGAACTTTGGCAGCGGTAGCTGTGGCTTCTCTATCCCTTGCCGCTTGCATATACATTGCTACCATTTGCCCAAAAACTGTATCTGCTTGTTCATCCCATGTTATAGAAATTTCTGCATTTATATCATATAAAACATACCTTCCTGTTTGTTCGTCAAATACAATACCTCCTGCTTCTTTCAAAACAGCTACCACAATTTCTGCCTCTGCTTGAGACAAACTCTCTCCACCAACTATAATTGGAAAATGTCCATTGGCAACCGCTTCTAACTGGTATACTAAGGTTTTTGTATTTGAAGGTGAAAAACGTATACCAATTCCAATAAGTTCAAATGCCCTATCTGCTAATTTTTTAAGCGGAGGTTTAACGTGAGGTCCTACTTTGTCAACTATCTTTGTTACACCGATAAATCATCACCTTCTTTATTTGCTAATTTGCTATTAAATGGTTTTAATCTCCTTACCCTTTAAAATTATATCTTTCTTCATATCTATTGTGCCACCTTCATTGGACTTTAGCAAGATATTCTTTTTAGCTTCTACATTTATGTTTTTAGCTTTCATATAAATATCATTCAAAGCTGTGAAAGAAATTTTGTCATTACTATTTAAAATGACTGTACCGTCATCATCCAAGGTCATAAATACTGTTCCATCTTTTGATATTATGTCTATACCATCTGGGCGGAATTTAACCTCTTTTCCAAATGCTGTTCTTAAATACTTAACATCTGGGTCTATCATTCTATGTTCTGGGTCTAAAGCTTCTACATTTTCGTTTGGGTCGTGTGGCTTTAAGGAGTTTATTGCCATTGCCCTTTTTTCCTCGTTTTCTGGGTGATAAAGCCTTACAGTATCTCCCATTTCGGGAGGGCAATACCACCCTGTTTCGCCACTTGAAGCATACATTGTAGCGTATGCATACCAGTATGCTGTGCCTACATCTTGTGTTTTATCAATCTCCAAGTGAATTTTGATATGGTCTCTTGCACGGTCTATAACTTTGCCAAAAATAGAACAACCACTAATATTATCATTTGGAATGTATAACTTTTCTGCTCCTTTTTTTGTCGATAGAATACAGCGATTATATACCACAGCATTTTCATATTCGTATATAGTTTTAATTACATACAATGGTACACCCCTAAAAATAACTTTATCACCGAGTTCGTATATTTCATGCGTGTTTACTTCAAAGTGGGTACAGTCTAATGGTGTAAGTCCTGTTTCTGGTGATAGTTTTTTATAAAGCTCAAAGTTTCTATTTTGTTTATAAACGTGAGATATTAGCTCCCCTTTATCTACAGTCGGCAAACCTACAAAAAACCTAGCTCCTTTACCAGTTAAATTTGGTACTAAACTGGTATTAAAGTGGCTTGCTATCCTTCGCAAGAATTGCCAATCACTTTCTTCATATTGAATAATAGGCGTTTCTATTACTGCACCATTTGTAATTTTATCAATATGACTTCCATTTGGATATTGGCTTATTATTTCTTTTATTAAAGTGTCATAAAGCATTGCTTTATCTTGAAATGATTTGCTTTTAAGCTCTACGTCCATGTTAAAAGTATGGGATAAAACAGTTATTTCAACATGGCATACTTGTCTCGGTTCTGTAGCAATGCAATGAGTTACAACTCCGTTGAAAAGAGGTTGTCCGTCTTTAGTAGTTTTGATGGGTCTGTCAACATTTATCTTTCTAAGCAATTCTTCTGGTTCTTCACTTTCAAAAATTCCTTTTAGAGTTAAAATTGCATGTTCATTTAGCTCTTGCTCTATTTTCAACACATCTATCCTAAGTGCTTCAAATCCCACTACTAGCAAATCTCCGTATAATAAAAATTTGTCATTCAAAATACTATCCTCCTTTGTTTTAGTTTTTATAATTCTTCTTTTTTCTCTACTTGCCTTCGTTCTTCTTCTATTCTTTCTCTGTGTTGACTTCTTAGAAGCTGTAAATCCATAGTAGCTATTCCGCCACTATTAACCCCTATGTAGTAGCCGTGTTCAGTTGTATCTGTTTCTACTTCATCAAGTGCCATTATTGAAAATTGTCCCCTTGCTTCCATACTTATAAAAGGATTTTTATTTGGCATAGGTTTGTAAGTGATTTCACCAGTTTCTCGATTTTTATCAAAATATCTAGCAGACCAAAGAAATTCACCGCTTTCATCAAGAGCGTACACATTATTTAAAGGGGTTCCACCATTTTCATTTTTGCAAATAAAAATATCATAATTCCTTATGGATAAAGTTGCTATTATAGGAAGGCTTAGAAGCTGTTTTTCATCAAATATTAGCTGTTTCGGTGCTTGTTTTTGTTCGTTATCTCTTCTGTGATTTTCTCTTCTTGCTCGTTAGAAAGAACTTCTTTTATTTCAATAGTTTTCATAATTCCATAAAATAATGGCTTTATTTTGTCCATGTCTTTTTTTATACAGTTTAAACTACAGATAAGTAAGTTTGAACCTACTAATGTTAAAAATAAAAGATTATAATTCTGACCGTCTAAAGCAAAGCTTGAAAAAGTATAGTATACAACCATTTTTTCATTTTGTAAAAAGTCTCCATCATCTAATATTTTTGAAGCAGGATTTATTTTTATAAAGGAGTTTTTCATAATATCACGTAATGAAGTTAACTCCGTCTCTTCGACAATGTCTTCAATTATAGTAAATCCGATATTGATTGTATCTCTTTTATTTTGATAAACTGATTGGGGTCTTGCTTCATAAGGGTAGTTTTTCTTTATTGTATCTAATGGTATTTCAAAAAAATCTTTAGGGATATAAATCAAAAAGCTATCATTAAGAAGTGATAGTTGTTTCATTTCTATATCTTTTCCGTTCAGTTCTATGTGTAACTTAGGGATACTTTCTACAATTTCTGAAAGTTGCTCTTCCCAAGTTTTCTTGATTTTTTCTTTTTTATTGTGTTTGTTGGTTATTGTAGCTATTCTTTTGTCTAAATGTTCCATCAATTCCTCCGTTTCTTAAAAATTTGACCTGTCAATTTTTCTTTTTTAAATAAGCACTCAATCTAAATGAATGGTGCTTATAGCCCGTCCGAAAAATTTATATACCCTAATTATAACTTTTTTTATATAGCTCGTCAAGAGTTTTATAAAATTTTTGTAGAAATTTAGGTTAATTTATACAAAGTAATTTGTAAAATAGTTATTCTAAAACATTTTATAGATAATTTCTTTATTCAATGCTCGTATCATTTCTAGCAAGCCTTAAAATCTTATCCTGTATAGTTTCTTTGCTTGTTTCACTAAAATAAAAATTTACTTCATATGTTATGTTGCCTATTTTTTTTGTCATTTGTCCAAAACTTTCTCTTTCTGGTTTTTTCTCTGTATTTTTTGTATCTTCTGTGTTATTCATATGATTTCTCCTTAAATAAGTTCGCTTGCTATACCCTCAAGGTAAAATTGCTTGTTATAGCAAACGTACCTGAAAAACGTGAATGGCAATTTTTCAAATTCAGCGGCTTCAGGCTGAATTTGAAAATGAAGGCAATCACGATTTTGAAGTACGCTTGTTATATAAACTAAGACCGTAACTTTTTGATTTGGTTTGTGGTTTAGGTGTTAGTTCGTCAATGTGATTTTGTATTCCTTTACTTAGTCCATAATATTTTTCTATATTTTGGGCTATATCATCAAAACCCTATAATTGTTTCAAATAACTGGGCTAATTATAACAAAAAATATTTATAATTAGTCCAGTTTTAATTTCGGGAGGTATATTATTATCAAAAATAAGAAATTTAAAATCATCACTACAAAGAATATAATTGCATTTATATTCTTGTTTTTATTTTTAATATTACCTAGTGTACATAGAGGATTACTAAGAAGAGAAGCTTTACATATTTTGAATTTTATGGACAATTTTGTATATGTTGATAAAATAATAATAACCTTAAATTCAGAAGTATTATTTGAAACTAATGAAGAATATTATAATTTTGAAGAGGTGAAAACTACATTATCTCCTTTTGAGGCAGGGTGGAGTAGCTATACTACAAAAGTTAGAAGAGATATATTAAAACAGTCTATTGAACAAAATATTTCTATAGAATATCTTATCGAAGATGAAATATTTTTTACTATAAATATATTTATTCTTTCAAGTCCTCCTTTTAGCGTAGTCGTGGAGAGACCTTTAAATAACGAATTTTTTATTGCTGAAGATTTTTATGGTGTGGCTTTTATAAATGGTAGTGCTACTATGGTTAGATTTAATTCTAATAATTTTGAAGATAGTCTAATAAAACAAATTATTTATGAATCACTTTTCTATTTATAGTGGATTAACTTAAAAATCGTAACAGCCATCGTCTGAAAATCATCTTGAATTGTGAATTTTCTAGTTTTAAACAACTTGGCAATTCGGGGTGTTAGAAATGCAGCAGGTGCTGTTCCTATAGTCAGCGGGGCTTTATCTGGTGGTATAGATAGTGTAATTTATTTGGCAACTGGCACTAAAAGTGCAGCTATCATCGCTACTATAATAGTTTTAGTAATAGTTTGTGCAGTTCCTATAATAAAGCTTTTTGTAATGAGTTTTATTTATAAATTTGTTGCAGCTATTATACAGCCTATTTGCGATAAACGTATCGTGAAATGTTTAAATGTAATTGGAGATTTCACAGGAATATTACTTGCTATAAGTGCAACTGTTGTTTTAATGTTTGCTGCTGGATTGTTTTTGATAGTTAGTTTTACTTAAACTTAAGTTAAGATGTGGACACCAAAGAAGGTGTCTACATCTTAACTTAAGTCCTCGCTAATATAGCAAATATCTTCATTATTATTTTTGTATTTTCCAATAGAATTTTCAGATAAAACTATAATATCATCTGATATCAGTCTAATTTTATCATCTTTTTCATATCGTAAACCTCCGCCAAGATTTGTATATAAAATAAGTCTGCCTGTTATGTCTGTTTTTATAGATATTATTTTGACATCGCTTGTTCCTGATTTAACAAAAATAGATTTGCCTTTCCTAATTTCTATTTGAACATTATCTTTAGAGAGAAAGTCTACTTTGTCCCTTATTTCTTTTGGAATGTATAGCCTTCCATACTTATCGATTTTTGGTGTTTTCATCTTATCCTCCATATTTTTAAATTTTTTTGTAATGATTTATAGCCATCACTACCTTTGGAGACACTCCCCAGTATAAGTTGAAGCAGTTAACTTGCACAAATTACACAACACAATATTATCTAATAAATTACTATACCCAAAGAAAAATGATTACAAATTAAATTTAGGGGGAGTGTCTTCAAAGGCGGTGATGGCAAAAGTTTTTTAACTGCTTTTATGTTAATACACAAATATTATTGACATGCTCTTCCAACTCTTCTGTTAAGATAAATATTTCTTCCATCTTGAATTGAACATTTTTAACACTTTCTATTATGTTTGTTTGAGTGTTGAATATTTCCAAATATAGGTTTTTTATTCTTTCTTTTAACTCTTGTGCAGTTTGCACTTTTTCAGTTTCACCTAACATTATTCTATTTCTCCTTATTTTGTTTAAATTTTTTAATACAGTTGCAAATGTTTCACTATTAAAAATAGTATATCATGTAATGAATATATTGTCAAATTCCGCATTCCATATTTTGAGATGAAAAAAATATAAAACTGGAGGGTTAAACCATGAAATATCTAGTTCAAATTTTAGGCATTGTGTCTAGAATCGGATGTACAGTTGTTAATGTTAACGTATAGTAACAATTATAATTTAACACAGGAGATAAGAAATGAAGTATAACAATTTTAAAATGGAAATAGTAGATGAGTTTAGTCATCTAGATAGTAACCATTCTAAAGAGGTAAAAGCTTTAGAAAAAAAGATAGACAAACATCTTGAAGAAACTGGAGATAATGACGTACATCTTTTAGATATTAAAAGAATGCTTGAAGCATATAAAATACCAGTTAAAGTGCCTAATGCTTTTGAAGAAGCATGTGAAATAGTTTCACCACTTATCGAAAGGCTTCTTAAAACAAATGTAAATAAATTTCTACTTATAGACATTAAAATTGGTCAAACAGCTTTAGCTTTGACAAAAGACTTTAAAGAATCCGATATTTTAGCTGAAAAATTTCTAGTTGCTCTGGATAACTTTAAAAGTAGCAAGGCATACCAAAATAAGCTTAGTATTTACCTTAATATGACAGAGCGTATGATAGTAGCTGATAGAGCGATAGAGGATTATGAACTTTCTTTGGAAATAGAAGGGCTGTTTTATAAATATTTAAATCGTGGCTTCTCTTTATGTTCCGAGATAGGAGGCAAGTTAAAGCCCTATGAAATTCTATTAAAAATCAAAGAGGCTATATATCCAAAAGAAGTTGAGGGATTTAAAAAAGCAGAAGAACTTTTAGAAGAATTCAAAGAGCTAGTTCCAAAAGAGTTTTATAAAGGTGTAAAAGACTCTACTTCGCTACATAGTGTCGGCGAAAATTTCAATATGACTAGAAATCAATTTAATTATTTATGTGGCAAACGCATGAGAGAAGTACGAGAGGCAAAGGATATTTCACCAAAAAAGTTAGCACAAGATTTAGGCGGAGATATGTCAGCTGAAAAAGTGAATTTACTGGAAACGGGGAGAAGTCCTTTTGATGCTTACATACTTTGCAAAGTTGCAGATAGGCTTGGAATAACAGTACGTGAATTTTTAAAAGGCATAACAGAAGATGAACTTGACAATGAAGAAGATGAAATCATTGCGAGGCTGAAAAAAACGGCAAAAGGCTTAGATAAAAAAATTATAAACAGCTTTATCGGTACATTGGAAACTTTAAAAGAGACCAAAGGAACTGAGAAAAGCGAAAAACGAAAAAGCTTGAGGGCTATGTACAAATATGGGGAAGACGAATAATAATAGCCTATTGATTTTTTCACTTCAATAGGCTATTATTTGAACTAGAAAAATTACTAAAATCATTGACATATATATAGTTTTGTGCTATAATGGCATAAAAACTACAAAAGAGGACTTTAATGAAATATATAAGATTTTTGATTGTGGTATTATTAGTTGTTGCAATGACAACTGGCTGTAACACAGTAAATCCTATAGTTTATAGTGAAACACCTCTTAGCATTTCTTCATGGGATGAAGCTGAATATATGGCGAAAAATGGTGAAGCTATTATCTTGGATGTACGTACAACTGACGAATTTAACTCTGGTAATGCTTTGGGGGCAATTTCTTTGCCACTTGATGAATTATCTAGTGGTATTGAACTGATAATTTCAGATAAAAATCAAATCATATTTGTATACTGCCGAAGTGGTGCAAGAAGTGCGAATGCTGTTGTAGTTTTAGAGGCAATAGGCTATCAAAATGTAATTGATTTAGGCGGTATAATAAACCGTTAATTATAGGGAACAACAATAAAAATGTGAATGGCAAATTTTTTAATTCAGTGGCTTTTGACTGAGATAAAAAATGAAGGCGATCACTATTTTGAATGTCGCTCTCTATGAGCAAGATGTTTAAAAATTAAATATAATTATTGTTGACTTCTTTAAAAAAATATGGTATAATAACTTTTGTAAAAATCCGTTGCTTGGTTTTAAGACTTGCTAACTTATTCTCAGCAGGCGGACAAATTAGGAGGAATAAATGAAAACAAAACAAGAAGTAATAGCAAAATTTGGAAGAACACCGTCAGATACTGGTAGCCCAGAAGTGCAAATAGCACTTTTAACAGAGCGTATTAACCATTTAACAGAGCATTTAAAAATTCACAAAAAAGATCACCATTCTCGCCGTGGACTTTTAAAGCTAGTTGGTCAGCGTAAAGGCTTGCTTAAGTACTTTGCACAAAAAGATATTTTAAAATATAGAGAGCTTATTGCAGAACTTGGTATAAGAAAATAATTTTTAAAGCCGCGAATTGCTATCGCGGTTTTTTATAAACAACGACAATAAAAAGCGATTACGTCAAATTTTTTATTCAGCAGTTTTTGGCTGAATAAAAAATGCAGGTGTAATCGATTTTGAATGTCGTTTGTTTAAATAGGAGAAAAAATGATAAAAGAATATAAAATAGAAATTGCTGGCAAAAGCTTGACAGCACAAATAGGAAAATTTGCTGAACTTGCAAACTCGTCTGTTTTTATAAAATACGGCGAAACTACAGTTTTAGTAACAGCGACATCTTCTGAAAAACCACGTGAAGGAATAGATTTTTTCCCGCTTTCAGTAGACTATGAAGAAAGATTTTATGCAGTTGGAAAAATTCCTGGCGGCTTTATAAAAAGAGAAGGGAGACCAACGGAAAAAGCAATATTAGCTTCAAGGCTTATTGATAGACCTATTAGGCCACTTTTCCCAGAAGATTATAGAAATGACGTTACAGTTATTGCTACAGTAATGGGTGTTGACCAAGAAGCAAGCCCAGAAATTGCTGCTATGATAGGATCTTCAATAGCACTTTCAATTTCTGATATTCCTTTTAATGGACCAACCGGCTCAACTAATATAGGTTTAGTGAATGGGAAACTAGTAGTAAATCCTGGTGGAGAAGATCGCGAAAATAGCGATTTGCATTTAACAGTTGCTTCAACTAAAGAAAAAGTAATGATGATTGAAGCAGGAGCTGCTGAAGTTTCGGAAGAAATAATGTTTGAAGCTATAAAACTAGCACATGATGAAAATGTTAAAATTGCAAAATTTATAGAAGGCATTGTAAAAGAAATAGGAAAACCTAAGCATGAGTATCAACAGCAAGTTTTAAATAAAGAGTTTTTTGAAAAGATGAAATCTATCATTTCAGAGGATGAAATGGAACAAGCTGTTTTCCAGGAAGACAAAAAAGATAGACAAGAAGCTCTGGCTAAAATAGAAGCAAGACTTGAAGAAGCTTTTACGGAAAACGAAGAAGCACTTTCAGAACTTGGTGGTTTGCTTTATAAATATGAAAAAGAAACTGTTCGCAAAATGATTTTAAACAAATCAAAAAGACCAGATGGTAGAGGAATTGACGAAATTAGGAAACTAACTAGTGAAGTTGATTTAATTCCTAGAACACACGGCTCTGGACTCTTTTCACGTGGACAAACACAAGTTCTAGCTGTAACAACTTTAGCTTCTATGGGTGAAGTGCAAGTTTTAGATGGGCTAGATTTAAGTGAAGAATCTAAACGTTATATGCACCATTACAATTTCCCTAGTTATTCAGTTGGTGAAACTAGACCAAGCCGTGGTCCAGGGAGACGTGAAATAGGGCATGGTGCTTTAGCTGAAAAAGCTCTTGTACCAGTCCTGCCATCAGAAGAAGATTTCCCTTATGCTATAAGGGTAGTTAGTGAAGTACTTTCTTCTAACGGTTCTACTAGTCAAGGTTCTGTTTGTGCTAGTACTCTTAGCTTAATGGCTGCTGGTGTTCCTATTACTGCTCCAGTTGCTGGAATTTCTGTAGGTCTTGTTACAGAAGAAGAAGGAGATGGTTATATTCTCCTTACAGATATTCAAGGTTTAGAGGATTTCTTTGGAGATATGGATTTTAAAGTAGCAGGAACAAAAAAAGGAATAACAGCAATTCAACTAGATATGAAAATAAATGGTATAACACACGAAATCATTGAAAAATCTCTTTTAGATACAAAAAAATCAAGAAATTATATACTTGATGAAGTTATGCTAAAATGTATAGATAAGCCGAGAGATGAAATTTCTCCATATGCACCGAAGATCAAGATGATAACGATAGATGTGGACAAAATAGCAGATGTTATAGGAACACGTGGAAAAGTTATTAAACGTATCATTGAAGAAAGTGGTGTTGACAAAATAGATACTGAAGACGATGGAAGAATTTTTGTAGTGGATATGGATCTTGCAAAAGTTGATAGAGCTATAGAAATAATAAAAGCTATCGTTACAGTTCCAGAAGTTGGTTCTGTATACAAAGGTAAAGTTGTACGTATACTAAACTTTGGAGCATTTGTTGAAATTGCACCAGAAAAAGAAGGCTTGCTTCATATCTCACAAATAGCGAAAGAACGCATAGCTAAAGTTGAAGATGTCTTAAAAATAGGAGATGAAGTAGAAGTTAAAGTTACAGAAATAGATGACCAAGGTAGAATAAACATTTCTAGAAAGGCGCTTTTAAAAAATGATAGAAATAGTAACACTTAAAAATGGTGTTCGTATTGTGCTTGAAAATATGCCGCATTTACGTTCTGTTTGTTTTGGAATCTGGATAAAAAATGGAACAAGACATGAACCGAATGAGTTAAATGGAATTTCTCATTTTATGGAGCATATGCTCTTTAAAGGTACGAAAAATCGCTCTGCTAAGCAAATAGCAGATGAAATAGACTCTTTAGGTGGTCAAATAAATGCATTCACATCTCGTGAATATACTTGCTTTTCTACAAGAACACTAGATTCTCACTTTAAAAAAGGGGTAGATGTTTTAACGGATATGTTTTTTAACTCCCTTTTTGAAGATCAAGAAATTGAAAAAGAAAAAAATGTAATACTTGAAGAAATTAATATGTATGAAGATATGCCTGAAGATGTTGTGGCAGATCTTTTGTTTTCTGAAATTTATGGCAAAAAAAACTTAGGCCTTCCTATATTAGGAACGAAAGAAACTATAATGAAATTTAACAGTAATACTTTCAAAAAATATTTTAAAGAAAGATATACTCCTTCCAATATCATTCTTTCTGTTGCAGGTGGCTTTGATAGAGAAGAAGTTCTTGAGATATTAAGTCCTTTTGAAGATTTTAAGCCTGAGATAGATAAAAGTCCTATTTTTGAATATGAATATAATAGCTCTAATATTAACAAATTCAAAGATATAGAGCAAGTTCATATTCAAGTCGGATTTCCAAGCTTTTCCATTTTGGATGAAGATATATTTTCCTTGAGTGCTCTGAATGCATATTTAGGCGGTGGAATGAGTTCAAGACTTTTTCAAGCAATTAGAGAAGATAAAGGACTTTGTTACTCTGTTTACTCGTACCATCAATCTTTTGTAGATACTGGAATTTTTTCTATATATGTAGGAAATGCACCAGAACATACTGAGGAAACATTTGAGCTTATGGTGAAAGAAGTGAAAAGGTTAAAAACAGATAAAATTTCAGAAAATGAACTTATCAAAGTTAAAGAGCAATTAAAAGCTAACTATGTTTTAAGTCTTGAAAGTTCTAACAGTAGAATGAGCAATATAGGAAGAGGGCTTCTTCTAATAGATAAAGTTCGCACCCCAGATGAAATAATAAGAAAAATCGACAAAGTGAATTTAGAGAGCTTCTACAGAGCATATGAGCGTGTTTTTGATTTAGATAAAATGGCGATTGCCAAAGTAGGGAAGATATGATGTTTGTAAGTTGGTTAAATCAAGAAAAAGAGCCATTATTTAATATAATGGACTCTTTTTCTAAATACCATTCAAAGTTACATCTTAGCCAAATTATACTTTTTTTCGAAAGGCATGGAATAAGTTTTACTAAAACTATGATTCAAAATTATGTTCGCATAGGGCTTTTACCACCGCTTTATGAAAAGCGTTATTATGTTAAAGAGCATGTAATATTGCTTTTCTTTATAGATTCTCTAAAATCTATACTTTCTTTGGAAGAATTAAAGTTAATATTTGTAGATGTAGATGATTTGGAAAATTTATATGAAATGTTTGTGAGTCTTTCAAAAAGTGATGATATAGCTACAGATATAAACAATTTTCCCATTTCGGAAAAAACAAAGAAAATTTTATTTTTAATTTTATATTATAGAAATGCTTCTATAACCAAAAATTTAATTAATAATTTATAGCAAATGTGTTAAAAATACTATTGTGATAATTCACAAGGAGGATTTTTTATGAAAACTTTAGATTGGGTTGCTTTAACCCTTGTTATAATTGGTGCTGTAAATTGGGGTCTTATTGGCTTTTTTAGATTTGATGTTATAGGAACACTTTTTGGTGCGGGTATAGGTCATGTTAACCAATTTGGCGGAATTAGCCGTTTCTTATACGCTTTAGTCGGTCTTGCTGGTCTATATTCCTTAAGTTTATACGCTAGATTAGACTATTCAGAAGGCCGTGATTTTATCGGTCGCAGTCGTGCTGAATAAGTAATATAATATTTGAAAAGTTTATGAAATCCGTTTGTAATTAATTTTACAGGCGGATTTTTTGTTACTTTTTTATGTAAATTTCTTTAAAATTGCTTTTTTTGCTCTTGACTTATTATTTCAAATTAGGTATAATTATAATTATAGCAAACGACAATGAAAAACGTGAATGGCAAATTTTTAATTCAGCGGTTTCTAGCTGAATTAAAAATGAAGGCAATCACGATTTTGAATGTCGCTTGCTATATAAACAGAACGATACCTTTTATAGTGGATGAACTTAAAAATCATCAAACTATTCACAATATAATCCAGTAAAAACTTAGGAAATTACATTCTCCTCACGTATGAGGATATAGTTCCAAAAATAAATTTTAGGAGGCTAGAATGCTGAATTTCACAAAAAAAGAGAACAGACGATTTGATTTTTTGTTTGAATTTATGGTTGAAGAATTAAATACTACAATGAATGAGTTCAAAAAATCTAATAACGAAAGATATGAAATGTATGAAAGAGCGATTGCTGAATGGGAAATTTATTCAACTAATTTAGAAGAAAAGGAGGGTCATCACTTTGGATACCCTGCAAATTTATCTAAAAGATCTTTTTTGGTTGACTTTTTTAGAATGATGGAGAGTTTCGGTGGTTTAAAAAACAATGTAGGAGATATCTGGGATACAGGAGATGCGAATTTATCTTCACGTGAAACTGGAAATAACTATGCAATGCACCTTAAAGTTATTGAATGGGAGATAGTTCGCTTAATTGCAGATAATTTTAATCTTCCAGAACAACCAGAACTTATAGAGATAACAAAAAAACCTGAAAAATATGAAGATGGATATTGGGGTTACATAACTTCTGGTGGTTCGGAAGGTAATTTTTGGGGAATAATGCAAGGATTTAATAAATACCCCACTGGTGTTTTATACTTTTGTGAAAGTGCTCATTATAGCATAAGCAAAGCAGCTGGAGATAAAATTTGTCAAATTATATCACAAACTTCAGCTGAAGATGAAGCAATAAACATTGAAGAGCTGATTAAAGTAATCAGACGTGATTGGACTACTTTAGGAAGACCAGCTATTTTAGTTTTAACTTATGGAACAACAAAATTTGGCTCTACAGATGATATTGCAGAAATAAAAAAAAGACTCATAGAGCTCAAAGTTCCACATTATATTCATGTAGATGCTGCTCTTCTTGGTGGTATTCCAAAAAATCAAGTCTCTGCTCCTAAAATTGGATGCTATAAAGAATGGGGATATGATTCTATTTCTGTTAGTTTGCATAAATATATTGCATACCCATGTGCTAAAGGTGTACTAATTAGTATAAAAAAGCCGAGAGGCCGATTTATAGATTACATAGGAATGGATGATAACACATTTTTAGGCTCTCGAGATGTACCAGCATTTTCATTGCGTCAGCAGGTGATAGACATGTTACATTTTTCTGATCCAAATGATTATATAAATGTGGTGAACACTTTTTCAGAAATACTTAATTCTCTGAATGTTGCATTTACACTTTCTAGAAAAGATGATTGCATAGGAAATATTTTTGTCTTCTTAGTAGATAAAATCAAGCCTTCGTATAAAGAGATATGTAAAAAGTGGCAACTTAGTGAATTTGGGGGTAAAGATGGCAAATTGCGTATTCATGTTATTGTCTTCCCGTATCATACACATGAAAATTTGCAAAAAGTTGCAGAAGATATCAAAAGAATAGTGATATGACAGGAATATAATATTTTAAAAAGTCTATTTTAAATCCCACAAGGATAGGATGTTATATTTGAAGTGAAGAGCCTTTTGAGTTTTTTCTACTGCTCTGATATATTAATATAGGCATGCTGAAGTTTCTAGGATCTACAAAATCTGTAACCCATGAAGTCGCTGATTCTAAAAGTGTTTCATTTATATGATTTAGTAGTAATGATGTTTTATCATTAGGGGCATAGATACTTGCTTCTGAAGCTCTAAAAAAATATATTTGACCTTTTCCGATTGAAGTTTCAATATATGGAGAGCGCTCCATACGGAAAGCTAAGTTTATATTTCTTAAATTTTCAATGTTATCTACTGGTGAGGCTTCTAAATTACGAAGGGGAATATTGCAAGAAGTTAAATTCAAAATCATCAAAAATAACATTATTGATTTTATCATAGAATATCTATAAAATAGATATTTTGAACCATAAGAATAATGTTGACATCCTATATTTAGTAATGAAAAGCATAATATAATTAGCAGTTGAATATATTTTTTTGTCATAAAAACCTCATCAATCTACAATTTACTATAGTTGATTTAGTTAAAAACTATCAAAGTCTTCATTAGAAAAACGCTTGAAACGTACGTATTTCTGATGAAGACTTAAAAGTTATCCATTCCATTTTATCTAATTTTTGCCTAATAAAGAGTTAAATGCTTCTTGTTTGAATTATCTCTTCACCTGTTAGGTTGATGTTTATTCCGCTTCCAAAGGCTTTCATTGATAAACTCACGTTAATGTTCCCCCTTTGGATTTTTCTCTAAGTGTTATTTTAAATTTTCCTATGCCTTTATAGTTGCAGAGCATTTCTTTATATTCAACTACATACACAGCATTTTTTTCAGTTTTAATTATACCACACATTTCTACCCAATGTCAAATAAAAAACACTTATTAAAAAGATATAGATGTAGTTTAAGATAGATCTAGCAAAATTACAATAAAAAAGTTAATTGAAATATATTGGATTTTTTGTTGATTTTTTTAAGAAAATTAGGTATAATTTTAATTAGAAATTTCAAAATGAAGGGGGATACATAATGGACTTAACTCAAGTAAAGTCACAATCAGACTCTATAATAACCAATATAGAAAAAGTTATTATAGGAAAACATACAGAGGTTCGGCTAGTACTTTCAGCCTTACTTGCAGGCGGGCATGTACTTTTAGAAGATGTACCAGGTACAGGGAAAACTATGCTTGCAAAATCCTTGGCTAAATCTTTTGAGGTAAGCTTTTCTCGTGTGCAGTTTACACCAGATTTACTACCTTCAGAACTTACAGGAATTAATTTTTACAGCCCTAAAACAGGCGAATTTACCTTTAGAGAAGGAAGTCTTTTTGCAAACATTGTACTTGCTGATGAAATTAACAGAGCAACCCCAAGAACACAATCTGGGCTTTTAGAATCTATGGAGGAATATCAAATTTCTGTAGACGGCACAACACATTTACTAGAACGCCCATATTTCGTGATAGCAACTCAAAATCCAATAGAAACCCAAGGCACATTTCCACTGCCAGAAGCACAGTTAGATAGGTTTCTTATTCAGTTAAATCTTGGGTATCCTGAGAAGGAGGAAAGCATTAACATACTTAAAAATGGTATAAATTCTAACCCGCTTGAAGGAATACAATCCGTATGCAATAAAGAAGACTTTGTGGCAATGCAGGAAGCTGTAGCTAATGTATTTATTCATGATGATGTGTACAATTATATTGCAGAGCTTGTAGAAGCTACTCGTGCACACGAAGCTGTTACTTTGGGTGTAAGCACTAGGGGTGCATTGGCCTTAGTGCGAATTTCTAGGGCTTATGTCGCAATAGAGGGGCGTGAGTTTGTAACTCCACAAGATATTTTAGCACTTCTGCCATTCGTTTTCGGACACAGAATGGTGCTAAAGGGTGGTATACGCAATCGGATGGACATTTCCAAAACAACACTTGAAGAAATTATTACTAAAGTCAAAGTGCCTGTTGAGACATGGAAGGAGACTAAGTAATCATGTCTATTATATTGGTTGGTATAGTTATTTTTCTTCTACTACAGCTTTACGGTTATACCTATGAAATGCTATGGGATAGAGGACTTAGTTTTAATGTGAAATTTTCTGCTAGAGAAGCATTTGAAGGTGAAAATTTGTATTTGGAAGAAGAACTTACTAATAAAAAATTTCTTCCACTTCCTTGGGTTCATATAGAAATGATAGTACCGTCTACTCTTATAATGCTTGATGATAATGAGGTAAGCGTGCCTGTAAAAGCTGCAGGCAACCGTATATATTCCGTTATGATGTATAGCGTAATAAGAAAAAAGCAGCAATTTATTTGTAGTAAACGTGGTAGTTACTTTTTAGCCAGTTCAAAGCTTACGGTAAAAAATATTTTGAATCAAGATAGATATATTAAAAATTTTAAAATTAATCGTGAACTTTTAGTTTTTCCCAAGATTTTAAATGATTTTCATAATATTGATGCCTTGCTAAAAAATTTAGATGGTATTGTTGCAACAAATAGGCTTATAAATCCTGATCCTTTCGAGTTCAAAGGAATCCGTGATTATGTGTCAACTGATGCTTTGAAATCTTTAAATTTTAAGGCATCAGCTGTTTCTCAAAAACTTATGGTTAATGTTCATGCTCCTACATCTACTAAAAGAATGACAATTGTGCTTAATTTAGATTTTTACAGTGAAATTTCTTCAGAGCTTTTGGAACAAAGTATACGGCTAGCTGCAACTTTGGCTTCTCACTATATTGAAGAAGGTGTCCAAGTTGCATTTGCTACTAACGGAAAGGATGACTTTTCTCCCGAACTAATAAATATTTCTGAAGGCACGAGTAATGCCCATCTTTGTACAATTTTTGAAAGTCTTGCTCGAATTCGTTTGGGTCTCCAAACCTCGCATGTAAAGGATTATATTAACGAAATTATAGATAGAGAGCGGTTATTCATTTTTATATCTCCGTATCACGAGAAGGATATTTTAAATGCGTTTATGGACTTAAAAGAGCGTGGTGTAGACGCATTTATGATTGTGCCTTTTTTTAGAAATATAGAGATTTCTATACCTGAAACCTCAGATTTTTTTGCATGGGATGCCACCACAATATCAGAAATACAGGAGGAGGCAGTATGACCAGAGATGAATTTAAAATATTTTTATCTAATTTATTGATTTTAACTATACTTTTTGGACTTTTCTTTGCTGTGGGAGCTAGCTACTCATTATTTCTTTTTGCCATACCTTTTATGTTTTTGGGCTTCGTCCGTATACGGATAAAAAATACTACTTTGGCTGTAATCTTACATGGTGTCATTTTAACTGGTGGGATAGCTTTTGCTTTTGGTGATATTGTAGCTGTTGTTTTTGTGTCTGTTATTACTTTATATTCTCTTTTGTCAATGTATAAGGGTGAATTGGATTTGCATAGCTTAAATGAACTTTGGCTGTTTATTATTTTTATCACTCTTTTTATATTAAGCAGTCATGGATTGTTGGTTTTCTTATATCTTGTTGCACTTATACTTAATTTAACATATCAATATATGAAAAATATTGATTTTAGTATAACTATGATAAAGGCTGTAAACAAATATGATTATCCAATGGGTAAAGTTTTTTCTACTAACAACACTTTTATATTAATTTTAACAATCGGTACTGGAGCTATTGGGCTAATATTTGCATTTTTGCCAGCAGAGAGAATGTTTACAAATATGGCTGCTGTATTATTACCACCATTTAGATGGATTTTTTTGCAATTAATACATGCAGTCATATGGATTCTTTCCTTTGTTCCTGTAGCAGAACTGCCTTATGTTGGTGAGACAGAATTTGAAGAGCCTGTTGGTCTATTAATTTACGAGACGTTTGTTGAACGTAATGGAGCAAATAATATAGGCATATTATATACAATAGTTGGTCTAGTAATTGTAGTAGTTTTATGGTTTATTGTGAAGTCTTTAGGTAGCAAAATCATTAAAGCTCAAAGAAGGGAGCAAGAAGACAGTTCTGAAATCATTAGTCTTGATAGACGTGTAATCAGCGATTTGTTGAATTTATTGCCAAGTTTCAAAGGACGGATACCACAGCACCCAGTACGTCGTGCTTATACTAAAAAAGTAAATAAATACATACGCAGTGGATTGAGCATCCAGAATTATGATACGACGACGCATATTGCACAAAAAATAGGTGAGAAAGAAGACATAGACGAGCTTACAGCGATTTATGAAAAAGCTCGATACGGTATAGCAAACAACAATGAAAAACGTGAACGCTAATTTTGAATATCGCTTGCTGAAGGGAAGAGTAGAGTATGTATAAAAATAAAAAAGCCAGCAACCAAGGCTTAACTTTATTAGAGTTAACGTTGGCACTACTGCTTTTTTCTATTGTTATTTTTTCCTCTATGAATATTACCAGCTTCGTTTTGAATAGAACTATTTACATACAGGAACAAAATGAGCAAGTATTCAATGCCAATCTTGCAATGAATACGATAGTAGTTCATGTTTATGAAGCTACAAGCTTTGAACTCGAAACCATGGCAGGGGGAAGACTTCATAGATTATTTTTAAGAAATCCTGATTTTGATGGCACTCGTGCAATAGAGTTTAGAAGAAGCGATCAAGAACTTCGATTTGGAGGATTTACTACTCGCATTAATACACAAGTTATGGCACGTTATGTAGATGATGTTATCATAAAGATTGAAGGCAATTTAATGCACATTTTCGTGATAACAGAAGCAATAACCCTTACACGGACGATAGATATTAGGTATATGGAGTATTAACTAATAAATAAAAAACGGGCGAACACAGTTCGCCCTATTTATATTGTCATTCCTCATTATCTGTCCTCAAAATTATAGTGACTTCTACCTCTTTTTTTCTGAATTCCTAAAATCCAGATCTCCTCTATCCAAACTTCTTAGTAAAATTTCTGCTGTTGAAAGATTACTTGCAAGTGGTATATTATGAACGTCACAAAGTTTTAATATAGAGTTAATGTCAGGTTCATAAGAAGCAGGGCGAACAGGATCTCTTAAGAAGATGACTAAATCTATATCGTTATGTGCTATTTGTGCACTTAATTGATGTTCACCACCAAGTTTTCCTGAAAGATACTTGTGAACATTTATGCTACAAGTTTCTTCTATTAATTGACCTGTTGTTCCTGTTGCATATATTTCATGCTTTAAAAGAATGTGTCTATAAGCTATGCAAAGATTTTCCATTAGCTTTTTCTTGCTATCGTGTGCTATAAATGCTATATTCATCATTTAATCCTCCTCTTCAAAAATTGACTTTTTCGGTTTATCTGTGCCTACATTTATTACTATTCCCATAATTATCATTAAAACCCACAGAGAACTTCCTCCATGGCTTATAAAAGGAAGATTTATACCAGTATTTGGCAATTCTCCAGTAACTACACCAATATGGATAAAAGTTTGAAAAAATAATATAGCTCCAGCACCCGCAGCTACAAATTTTCCAGAAGGCTCTGGAGTTTTATAAGCTACGTAGCAGCATTTTATTATTAATAAAAATATAGTGAATATAACTAAATTTGCACCTATAAATCCAAATTCTTCGCCTATTACAGCGAAAATAAAATCGTTATGGGCTTCTGGCAAGCGACCTATTTGATTAATTATTCCACCATAAAGTCCTTGTCCAACTACTTGACCTGAGCCTAAAGCTTGTCGTGCTACGTATTGTTGAAAAAATAAATCTCCAGTTTGATCTGAAGGACTAAACGCAGTTAAAATTCTATTTATTTGATACGGCTCTAATATTCTATTAACAAAAAAGTGATTAGGTGCTTGCTGAATATCTAAAATTAAAAGTGTTAGTATGGGCACTATTCCTGCTAAAGTAGTTAAAATAAGCTTATAACTTATACCACTTAAAAATATTAAAGTTAGTGATAAAAGCATAACTACAAGCCCTGCCGATAGAGAAGGCTGTATTATGATTAGAAGCACTGGTATTGCCATTAAAATAACTGTAACTATTATCATTGAAAACTGATTTATATGCTCTTTGTATTTATCTAAAAATTTAGAAAGAAATAAGAGCATAAAAAGTTTTGCAAATTGGGAAGGTTGAATAGTTCCTAAATCCAAGGGAAGAGGAATTTGTCTCATTACTTGACCTCTACCTTCACCTATGAATAGAACGGATATTAAAAGAATTAGATTAAGAGCATAGATAATCCAGTATCCATTCAATATAAATTTATAATCTATTAAACTAAATATTAAAAGTAATATAAGGCCTGTTATAAAAAATATTATTTGTGATTGCTGTTCACTAGAATGGCCTGTTATGTTTATATTTGTTATACTTCCTATTACAATTATACCAAAAATTGAAAGAGCACATATTAAAAAAATTAAAAAATAATCTATGGCTAATATCTTTTTTTTTATATATTTTAATAGCTCCATTCTTTTATTTTAACTCCTCGGTTTGAAAGATTTTATCGGTATAGTTGCAGATAGCATTGAAGTTGCTTCTCCACTTTCTGGGTCTTCATTATTTATGTTAACGTCTACTTCGTCTTCTCCAATTTCAACGTACTTTGAAATTACTGCCATTATGTCTGCTTTTAGCATCTCTATCATTGGATCTGAGGTTTTTATTCTGTCTGTTATTAGAACTAGTTTTAGCCTTTCTTTAGCAACATTTTTAGAAGAGGACTTTTTATTTCCACCAAAAAAATTGAACATATTTACAACCTCCTCTATTTACTTCCAAACAGTTTTTTAAAGTTTGCAAAGAAGCTTTCTTTAACTTCTAAATTACGGAAAGGCACTTCTTCACCTGTGATTCTGCGGCTTATATCTAAAAAAGTTTGACCAGCTGTAGAAGTTTTATCTAAAACAGCAGGTTCACCTCGATTTGCAGAAACGATTATAGATTCATCATCAGGAACTATCCCTATTACTTCTATTGCTAATATTTCTTCTACATCCTCTATTGCCATCATTTCTTCTCTTTTAACCATATCTAAGCGAAGACGGTTTACAATTAATTGAGGACTTCTAATTTCCGAAGCTCCTAAAAGGCCGATTATTCTATCTGCATCACGAACCGCACTAACTTCTGGTGTTGTTACAACTAATGCTCTATCTGCTCCAGCTATTGCTATTTTAAATCCATTTTCAATTCCAGCTGGGCAATCTACTAAAACATAGTCGAATTCTTCTTTTAGTTGTTCGCAAAGCTCTTTCATTTGATCTGGAGTAACGGCATCTTTATCACGTGTTTGGGCTGCTGGAAGAAGGAATAAATTGGGATTTTTCTTATCTTTTATTAAAGCTTTTTTATATGTGCATTTCTCTTCTATAACGTCTACAATGTCATAAACTATGCGGTTTTCTAAACCAAGGATTACGTCCAAATTCCTAAGCCCTATATCTGCATCTAAAAGGACTACTTTTTTGTCCAATAAGGCAAGACCTGTTCCTATATTTGCACTCGTAGTTGTTTTACCAACACCGCCTTTACCAGACGTTATTACTATTACTTCACTCATTCTTATTTTCTCTCCTTCTGATTTGAATTACTTTGAATTACTGGAGTGGTGCTATGAAGATTTGATCATCTTCTATGTAAGCGTGGGAAGGCTGTTTTGCCGTCCATCCTTCTGGTATATGCGAAATTAGCTCTGCTATTCTAATTTGTGAGCTTCCGAATTTTAAAGCTGAGACTGTGCAATTTCTATCGCCTTTGTTGCCAGCATGAACTAAGCCTGCAATTGTCCCTAAAACTACTACATTTCCGCTAACTTTAATTTCAGCACCAGGATTTACATCTCCTATCAACACGATACTTCCATCTTTTTCTATACTTTGCCCACTTCTTAAAGAGCCATGGTGAAAAACTGCAGCTTCTTTTGGTTTTACTTGTTCTTCTTCTTTTTCCTCAGGAGCAGGTTCTAATGTAACTTCTTGTTCTTGTTCTGTTATTATTAATGAAAGCTGAGGTTCTTCACGCTTTGTCAGTATAATATCTAGATCTGTATATCGATACATTAGACCTAAAAGTTCTTTTTCTTCTAGGTCATTTAAATTTCTGCCTTTAAAAATTATCTTTGTTTTTGCATTTCCGAAGAAATTTCTAGAGCCCAAAACTTTTTTATTGAAGCTAGACTTCAGCTCGTTAAATGGTATATTTTCAGGCAAAATTATAACAATACCATCTCTATTAGCTTTAAAAGCTATGTTGTGATTATTGTTAAAAGCTTCTACTTGTTCTGTCATATTTACTCCTATTCAAGGGGCATCTTGCGCAAGCATTTGCCCCGCAGGCCCGCTTATGGCCTTAATATTGTGCTAATCATTTGTTTTTTTGCCTGCTCTTCCGTTTGATTTAAACCAAAATAGTTTGCTATAACATATCTTGCTACTTGCATTGCGGGAGCCGGACTACTATCGCTAAAGGGCATTGATACGAAAAGTGCTATTTCTGGGTCATCTAAAGGAGCGAAAGCATTAAAAGTAGTATGGTTCATTCTTGATCTATTTTCTTGAGCTGTTCCTGTTTTAACTCCGACTTCCATAGGGAAATTAGCGAAAACGCCTCTTGCTGTCCCACGTGGATGATGTACAGCTTGATGCATTCCAAAATGTGTAGCCTCCCATATTTCTTCAGGAACATCTATTTCAAATGGTACAGGATAAGTTCTTGCTATATATGTGCCATTTGGACCTACAATCCTATCTAAAAGGCGTAAATCGGTTGCATTTCCACGCGAAGCTATAATTGCTGTTGCCCTTGCCATAGTTGCTGCTGAATATGCATTTAAATGTTGTCCTATTCCTGTTCTTACTGTATCTCCTGCGTTCCAAGCTGGCATATTATCTCTTCTTTCTTGTTCCTCACGAGAAGACATAATAGGAGGTTCTTCAGTAATCTCAACACCTGTTAATCTGTCTAAACCAAAAGCGGACATATATTTATTAAGAACGTCTATCCCCAATCTATTTGCTGTATCATAGAAGAAATAGTTACTACTTAAAGCTACAGCTTGTGAATAATTAATATATCCTAAACTCCTTGAAGACCAACTAGTAGGGTATGGGTAACCAGCACGTGTAAAACGAACTTGGTCCATCATACGGGTATTAGTAGTAATTATACCTTCAGTAAGCCCAGCGATACCTGTAATCATTTTGAATGTAGAACCTGGTGCTCTCCTTTCATTGAAAGCTCTATTAAACATAGGTGATGTAGGATCTTCAAAGAGTCTTGTTATATAGGCATTGTCTCTATTGTTTACGAAAGCATTATTGTCATAACTAGGATAACTAACAGCCGCTAAAACTTCGCCAGTATTAGGATTGACAACAACTAAAGAGCCTGTGCTGGGATCAACATTAGCCATTTGTGGTGTTATTTCTCCATCATTTAGTCTGTTTACTATGATTTCTGTTGGATTAGCACCTGATAGAGAAGTGATGATTTCTTGTTCATATAGAACATTTAAAATTTGCATAGGTGTTAAATCACCATTAGTTATTCCATTTGCTATTATGTTATTAATTTCACGCCTTCCATTTCGAGTATTTGGATTTGGATAAGGGCTTAAAATTACATCTTCGTCTTCATTTTTTTCATAAATACTTAGGACTTCAGCTGAAACAAATTGCCAAATAGTGTAGGAATGTGTTCCTTCCTCACTTTCAAAAAGAAGTAGAGAATTTATATTCCCACCTCGTGCTAGTGAAGATAGTAAGTTTGCTGCAGTTAGCCTAAACTGGTCATTAGCTGGTTTTCTTAGTCTGAGTATTATAGTTCTCGTCAAAGTATCTTTAAGATAATAGAAAGCATCTGCTTGAAATTGTAAATCTATAGTTAGGAAAACATCGCTTCCACGAACTGGCGGAACAAAGCTACCTTCACGAACTCCAATTCTTCGTCCTAAGTTATTAACATATATAACTTCACTTCCGTGAATTCCTCTAAGTTCTTCTTCAAAGGCACGTTCTATACCGTCTCTTCCTATTAAATCTGTTGCTAATCTGCCAGCTGCTAGTTCGTCTGTCTCATTCATTCTTTCTATAAAGCCAATTAGATGTGAAACGTATCTTTCACCTGGATAATGTCGAGTTTGTGAGGAATTTATAAACATAGAAGCAAAAGTTATTCCATCTTCTCCTATTGTTGCTATTGTTTCTGTTCCTATATCTAATGAAATTGTGACAGGATTATAGCGAGTAAATCTACGAGTGAAAATGTCTAGCCTTAATGAAATTAACTGTATTTTTTCTATATTTGTTAGCGTGAATTCTTCTATAAAAGCTTCTCTGTTAAGTCCGAATGCTTCTGCTAATATTTCTATAACTTGTTCCGCTGTTTCTCCACTATCTATAATATTTGCATCTCTAAAAAATCTTACTCTTTGTGAGTCGGAAAAATTACCGAAAAATGTAAATTCAAAAGGCTCTTCTTGTGTTATTGGTAAGTTATAAAGAGGTATTTCTCCGTTTGTAGTAAGGACTCTAAGTGTATTTGTTAATATTCGATTTATTTCTAAGTCGCTTAATTCTATACTTGGGTCATGCATTAATGAGAAGATTGTTTCATTTATAGCTAGTGGTCTTCCTAGTCTGTCATAAATGTTACCTCTTTCGCTTGGAATAGTTATATCTCTAGGTTCACGTACATCTAAATTAGCTAGAGCTTCTCCTCCGTTTACTATTTGTAAATCAAAGAGGATAATAGTCAAGTAAGAAAAGCTTAAAACTACAACTGCTAAAAAGACTATTAAACGTATATATATCTTCATCTAAAACATCCTTCTTTTTTCATTTTCTCTTTTTTCAAGTGCTTTATTAATTTGGTACAAAACTATATACAAAGGCAAGGTCAACACTATGTTATAAATAGTTTCGGGCAATATTATAATTCCGAAATAAGTGAAAAAATCTAATCTTGCTCTAAATAAAAAATTTATAACGTAATAAAGGAAATTATAAAGAATTGTAGAAGTTCCTACAAGTGCTATTGGCAATATGTAGTTTTCTAGGTAAAATTCTTTAAATGGCTTGCCACATAAAAATCCTATAAACATATATAATAGAGCAGTTAAACCTATTACATTGCCGAAAAAAATATCTTGCAGAAGTCCTGCGAAAAAGCCAATTATTGCCCCTTCGATATCTTGACGCATTATGGCAAAAGCCACTATTATTACTATTGCCGTGTTCGGAGTAATTCCAAATATCGCTATACTGTGAAATAAAGTGCTTTGCAATATGAAATTTATAAAAATTATTAGTAAAACAATTAATATTCTTAGCATTTTTACCCCGTTATTACTAATACTTTTGTTATATCTCTAAAATTTGCTGCAGGTGTTACAATTGCTCTTAAACTTCCTTGGATTTCTGAAATTTCTAGAACAGTGCCTATCATTAAACCTGGAGGAAATGTTACTCCATGATTAGAAGTTATTATTTCATCTCCAACTATTATATCTGTTCCTAATGGGACAATAAAGTGGATTAGTCCTGAAGGATTTAGTGCAATATCTCCTTCGGCTCCACCGATTTCACCTGAACGCCTAATAGAAGCTGAAACCCAGGAAGAATCATCTATAATAGGAAGTACTAGAGAATCACTTGCATTTACAGAAATAACCCTTCCAACTAGCCCATCATTTGCAATTCCTATTGCGTAAACAGGCATATTTATGGCTATCCCATCATCTGCTCCTTTATCTATGATAAACTCCGTGTTCCAGTTATTACTTGTCCTGCTTATTATATTTGCACCGACCATAGAAAGATGAGTATAGCGTTGGCGTATACCTACAAGTTCTCTAAGCTCTTCATTTGATTGCTCTACTGCTTCTAACCTTGCAAGTTGAATTCGTATATCTGCTATTTCTTCTAATAACATTGCATTTTCATATGCCAACTCATTTC
>Ga0131853_10003610_pt1 | contig 27775 bp, 23 predicted proteins | sample TergutLab28metaG_FD_92764 | JGI IMG/M metagenome (GOLD analysis project Ga0131853, IMG submission 92764) | Labiotermes labralis P1 segment gut microbial communities from Petit-Saut dam, French Guiana - Lab288 P1 (version 2) (version 2) | ecosystem: Host-associated > Arthropoda: Insects >...
CCAGAAATGCGGCGTGTTCGCGGAGATGTAGAGAAAGCCGTCGCGCGTCGGATGCAGGCCCGTAATGCCGCCCGAGCGCATGTCGCGGCCGACCTCGCGCGGTTCGTCGTCGGCCCAGATCATGCGCGCGGATTGCATCGTGAGCGCACTGCGCAGCAGCGAAATACCGACGTACTGTCCGTTGCCGCTGCGCTCGCGCTCGAACAGCGCCGACGCAACGCCGCCCGCAACGAGCGCGGCCGCATAGTAATCGACCACGGAGCCATAGAGAATCTCGGGCGGGCCGTCGCGCTTGCCCTGCATGGCGCACATGCCCGTCATCGTCTGCAGCACCTGGTCGTAGCCGGCCTTTTCTTTTAGCGGTCCATGCTCGCCATAGCCGGTCACCGCGCAGTAAACGAGCCGCGGATTTATTTCGTTCAACTGTTCATAGCCGATGCCGAGCCGTTCAGGAACGCCAGGCCGGAAATTGTGGACGAGCACATCGGCACGAGCGACGAGGCGTTGCAGTACGGCGAGCCCATCCGGATGCTTGAGGTCGAGCGCAATGCCGAGCTTGCTGCGGTTCACACCGAGAAACGCGCGGCTTTCGCTTTCGAGCGATGACGGATACTTGCGCAGATTGTCGCCCACGGGCGGCTCGATCTTGATGACTTCGGCGCCCTGGTCGGCGAGCAGGCTGCAGCCATAGGGGCCGGCGATATACGCGCTCAGATCGAGCACGACCACACCCGAGAGCGGGCCGCGTGGCTCGTCCTGGCCGCTGGGGCGGCGCGAGAGGGAGGTCATGATTGTGTCTCCGGTCGTGTCTACTTTTGGGCCTGCGCGACGATCGCGCGGGCGCGCGCGACGAACGGCGCATCGATCATCTTGCCGTCCACGACATACGCACCGAGTCCTTGCGCATCGGCCTGTTCCGCCGCCTCAACGACACGTTGCGCGTGCGCGATCTCCGCGTCGCTCGGGCGAAACACGGCATTCGCGAGCGCGATCTGGCTCGGGTGAATGCAGCTCTTGCCGACAAAGCCCAGGTTGCGCGCCAGTTGCGCCTCGCGGCGAAAGCCGTCTTCGTCCTTGATGTCGGCGAAGGCCGCGTCGCAGGCGAATACACCTGCCTCGCCGGCTGCCAGCGACAGCATGAACATCGCCTGCTGCACGGCCGCCGGCTCCTTGCGCACGATGCCGAGCGGCTCGAACAGGTCGGCGAGGCCCAGTTGCAGACCACGCACGCGTTCGTGCGCGCTCGCCAGTTCATACGCGCATCGCAATGCGGTTGGCGTTTCGACGTTCAGCAGCAGGCCGATCGGCTCGGTCACGCCGTTCGCACGTTCGGCCTCAACCAGCGCGTCGGCAACCGCGCGGACCTCATCGGCGCTTTGCGGTTTCGGCAGATTGATGAGCGCGACGCCGCGGCGCGCCACGGCCGCGAGATCGGCCGCGAAATGCGGCGTGCCATACGCGTTGACGCGCACGATGATCGTTTTGTGCGGAGGCAGGGCGTCGGGCGTCTCCAGCAGTTTGCGCAGTGCAGCACGCGCTTCATCCTTGCGCGGTTCGGCGACGGCGTCTTCGAGATCGAAGGAAATGGCATCGGCGGCGCTCGCCAGTGCCTTGGAGAAGAGTTCCGGCCGGGACGCCGGTACAAAGAGTTTGCTTTTCATGAACGGCAGTCTAGACACGTCAAAAACAAAGATAAAGCAGTAGAATCTGCGTTTAGAGTTAAGTAAAAGTATCTTTTAAGGTCATAGCAATGGAGACCGCTTTCCTGTCCAGCTTCCTGCTCGTCGTCGATACGGGCTCGATGGCGGAGGCCGCCCGCCGGCTCGACGTGACACCCGCGGCGATTGCGCAGCAGATTCGCGCGCTCGAACGGGAACTGGGCGCCGCGCTGCTCGCGCGTTCCGGGCGCACGGTCGCGCCGACCGCGGCGGGTATGCGCATCGTGGCGCGCTCGCGCGGGCTGCTGCGCGAACTCGCCGATCTGAAGACCCTCGTCAACGACGAATATGCAACCGGCGAACTGAGGCTTGGCACGATCAATACCGCCTTGCATAGCCTGTTACCCGAAATCCTCGCGCGGTTCGTGAAGACGCACGCGCAGGTGAAGATGTTCATCCGCTCGGGCACGTCGGCGGAGCTTTATGAGGCCTTGAAGAACGGCGATATCGACGCGGCCGTCTGCACGCATCCGAATTTCGTTGTACCGAAGAATTTCGTCTGGACCCTGCTGCGCGAGGAGCCGCTCGTCGTGCTGGCCCCGCAGCGACTTGCCAGGCGCGGCGCGCACGAACTGTTGCGCGGCGAACCGCTGATCCGTTATGACCGGTCGCTCGCGGGCGGCAAGGAAGCGGATCGCTACCTGCGCCGCGAAGAGATCGCGGTGCACGAGCGCTTCGAATTGAGTTCGCTTGCGGCGATTGCGATGATGGTCGATCGCGGTCTCGGCGTGTCGCTTACGCCCGACGTTGCGTCGACGCTCACACACGGGCTGCGCATCGCGCGCGTCCCGTTGCCGAAGCCTGTCGAGCCGCGGCGGTTCGGCGTGCTATGGCCGCGTGCGTCGGTGCGTGCGCCGCTCGTGCAGGCGCTGGTGGGCTGCGCGCGTCAGGTCGTGGAGGAGGCCGGCGCCTGATTCGCGAGACGGATGCTCATTGCGGCAACCTCATTGCTGCAACGACTCGCGGTACTCGGCCGCGCCGTTCCAGATCTGCGCCAATGGATCGGCATCCTCAGCGCCCGCCACGGCCATCGGACGGTACAGCGAAATCTGCAAATGCGCGCTGAGGTCGTCGTTCTCGATCACACGCAGGGTTCCCGCCTGCAACTCCGCTGCAATTGCCGATGCCGGCAGCCAGGCAACGCCTTCGCCAAGCAAGGTTTCGGCCTTCAGCGCCTCGACGAGCGCGGATTCGAAGCGCAGCACGACGTTGCCGCTGCCTTCGAGCCGCGCATGCAGGCCACCGGCGATGCGTCCGAGCATCGACGTGGACGGGTAGGCCAACAGCGGCGTCGGTGTGCCCGAGCCGCCGTCGAGACCGTCGAGACCGAACAGCGCCCGCCCGTTGGCATCGCAGGCCGACACCGGCACGAGGCGATCCCGGCCAATCTGCTTGCGCAATACGCCGTGCGCCTGCAGGCCGTTGGATGCCGATTCGTGCTCGTAACAGATCAGAAACTGGCACGCGCCGCCCAGCAGCATCTCTACGCATTCGTCGAAATTCGCCGCCATCACCGTCGCCGCGAAATGGCGCTGGCGTGGCTGGTCGCGCCACCAGTGCGGAAAGAACGACGAGGCGAGGGCGTGGGGAACGGCGAAGCGGATCGTCTGTGCGCTGTGTGCCGACGATGCGCGCGCCTCGCGACGGCTGCGGTACAGATTGGCGATGACTTCTTCGGCGACGACGAGGAACTCATTGCCCGCGCGCGTGAGCAACACCGGATAGGTACTGCGATCGAACAGGCTCGCGCCGTACCAGTTCTCGAGCGCCCTGACGCGCCGGCTCAACGCGGGCTGCGTGGCGTGACGCGCGAGCGCGGCCTGCGAGAAATTCCGCAACTTCGCGACGGCAACGAAATCTTCCAGCCAGATCAATTCCATGTCCGGGCTCCCGTGCGCGCAGCGCGACGCCGACCCGGCAACTATGCCAGCGCCGCATAGTTTACGCAAAAAACAGCATTGGCCCGGGCGTTGGACCGCTGTCTATACTCGATTGCTGCCCTGGTTTAAGCCCAATGGCTGCCCATCGATGCGACGCACAATCTGCACGATCCGTCGCAACGCAGCACGCACCGTGCGTGCGCTCCCGAATTGTTTCCGAAGCCGTTTCCGAAGCACTGCTTTGCACTTTCCGGAGACCGAACCATGCATCTGCTGCGATTTCACCGCGTCCACTCCAGTTCTCCCACCCGTTCCGTCCCATACGACAACACGAGCGATCTCAGGCTGCGCAAGGCGCTGGGCGTGTTCGCGATCATGGCGTCGGCGGTGACTCAGGAATACGGCGCCGGCATCAACTTCGTGGCCGTGCAGAGTCTCGGCGTGTATCCGCAAGTGATGGATCTCGTGGCGCTCGCGATGTTCGTGACTGGCATTCTCGTGCTGGCCAAGGCGATATTGTTCGCCGAGTTCTCGCGCGCCATGCCGACCTCCGGATCGGCTTACGCGTGGATCGCGCGCAGTCTCGGCGTGCGTACCGCCTTCGTGTCGAATTTCATCTGGTGGTTGGGCGTGACCTCGGCGATGGGCTTTCTCGCCTATGCGTTCGGCACGTTTCTCGGTCAGGCATGCAGCAGCGTAGGGTTGCCGATCGGCGCGGCGATCCGGAGTCCGTCGGGGCACGTGATTTGCGGCCTGATCGCGATCTGGGCGATCTTTGCCGTGCACGCGTCGGGCGTGCACAGCTATGGACGCTTCGTGACCGTGCTGTTCTGGCTGGCCGTCGCCGTGGCGGTGACCGTCGTCAGCTTCGGCTTCGCGAACGATCACGCCGTGTTCCTCGCGAGGGTCCAGCAGCAGACCGGGCTTACATTGCAGCCGCCCGCCGTGCTGCCCACCTTCAGCTTCGCGAGCTTCTTCGGCGTGTGCGGGCTTTTCATCTTCGCTTACGGCGGCCTGAGCGCTGCGCCTGTGCTCGGCGGCGAGTCGCGCAATGCGCGCACTGCGATGCCGCGCGCCATTTACCTTGCCTGGTTCGTCGCGCTGGTGTTGTTTACCGCCGTGTCCGCCGCGTTGTTTCATGCGGCGCCGTGGTGGGCGATGATCGGCCTCATTCACAGCAAGCATGCCGCGTACGCGACGGCACCGGGTCTCGTCGGCGTGCTCGCGCCGCCGGCGGTGAGTGCGATCCTGAACTTCGCGGTGGCGATCATCGTCGGCAAGACGCTGGCGCCGCAGATCATGTGCGCTTCGCGCATGGCCTTCGCGTGGGGGCGCGACGGGCTTTTTTCAGCACGTTTCGCCCGGACCAACGCCAGTAAAGCGCCAACGCCCGCGCTCGCACTCGTGTGCGGGCTCGGCTCGTTGTTCCTGCTGGAATCGGCTTATATCGGCTGGTCGCTGGGGGTGGTGGTGCGGTCGCTGTCGGTACTGCTGGTCTGGCTGCTCGTGGCCGCCAGCGCGCTGCACCTGCGCTTCGCTGCGCGCTTCGCGAACGTCGGCTGGTGTCAACGGCTCAGGGGTAGTGCGATCACGCTCGTGGCCGCGCTCGCATCGATCGTGATTACCGTCGTGCTGTTCAAGAACGTCGCTGTTTCGCCGCACACGCCGCTGATCTTTCAGCCGCTGTTTCAGGGCGCCGTGATGGCAGTCGTCGCGATGCTGCTGTTGTGGACGGCAAAGCGTCGCGGGACGGATCTCGACCGGGTCGTCAAGAGCTTGCCTGTGGAGTGAACCGAGGTTCCACCGCGCCGGTTCGTGCGCCGGTTCGTACGCTTGCCGCAGCACGAACCGGCCGGCACGCACGGGTTACTGCATGTGCTGGCCGCCGTTGATGGCGATGTTGGAGCCCGTCACAAAGCCGGCCTCGTTCGAGCACAGAAAAGCCACGAGCGCCGCCACTTCTTCGGGCTGACCGAGACGGCCCATCGGGATCTGCGGCAGGATCTTTGTATCGAGGATTTCCTGCGGAATGGCCGTGACCATCTTCGTCGCGAGGTAGCCCGGGGAGATCGTGTTGACCGTCACGCCCTTGCGCGCCACTTCCAGCGCGAGCGACTTGGTGAAGCCGTGCATGCCGGCCTTGGCCGCCGCATAGTTGATCTGGCCGATCGAACCTTTCGAACCGTTGACGGACGAGATGTTGACGATCCGCCCCCAGCCGCGCTCGACCATGCCTTCGCACAGCGGCTTCGTCATGTTGAACACGGAATCCAGATTGGTGCGGATGACCGCGTCCCAGTTGACCTTGTCCATCTTGCGCAGCGTCATGTCGCGCGTGAGACCGGCGTTGTTCACGAGGACGTCGACCGCGCCGATCTCGGACTGGATCGTCTGCGCGCAGCGCTGGCAGGAGTCGTAATCGGCCACGTCCACCGGATAGGCGCGGAACGCGTGTCCCTGCGATTCCATCTTGCCGAGCCACTCGTCCGGGCCCGTATTGTTCGGCGAGTAGGTAACCACCACGGCGTAGCCTGCCTCTCGCAGTTTGATGCTGATGGCCTCTCCGAGGCCGCCCATACCGCCGGTCACTACTGCGATTCGATTCGTCATCCTAATCATCCGTTCGTTCATGATGCCTGCGAGGACTCTGCATAGCCAATGGCGTCTCGCGGAACCCACCATTGGCTTCCAAAACATTACTTATAAAACGACCGTTCGGGTTTTATGCGAAATTGGTAAGACAAAAATGCGTTAATCATTCGGGTTGCATGGCATATTCAAAGTGAGAATATGCTTATGCAAAATCAGTAGATTTGATGGTCGGGATAAAGTTCCATTTCCAGCTGCGTCGGTAATGCGGACGGGTAACTAATGCTGTACCGGCACTGTTGGCGCGGCACCGGCTGGAGGGGACCCATTCTAAACACAAAAAGATCGTTAAACAACAACAAGTTGGGAAACCGGTTTCAGGGGAATCCTTCGGACGATAGCCAGATTAAAGGCGGATTATGAAAATTGTATGAATATCGCTTTTGCATAATCCGTATATTTATGGGGATTATGGTTGGTACCCCATCGGTCGGAGAATCTTTTGCATGAAATGGCATTTTGTCTGAATTAACTAATTCGTCCAGATCGACGCCGCGATCCGGTCGGCCAGTGCTCCCGGCAGGAGGACGACTTCGGGGCGATCGAGTTTGGCGGGAATCAGGACCGCCGTGAGTTGCACGGGGCGAGCGCGGGGATGTCTTCTGGCGGGACACATTTTGGATAACGAATCGATTTCTATCCGGCTTCGATGGTCGGCGAGGCTGCGTCGCGCGGCGAGCCAAATACGGCCGCTGGTCGCGAGAGCGCGATGGCGCGCCCCGCGCGGCGTATTTTGCAAGGCTATACTCGACGCTGCCTCGCTGCGCCCCTTCAGGTTCGGGGCCGCGTGCATCCGGCTTTACGCTCTCGCCGTTCACCATGATTCGATCGATCAGGAGACATCTATGGCAGCAGCAAAACGCAAGGTCATCATCACCTGTGCGCCGACCGGCGCGATCCACACCCCGACGATGTCACCGTATCTGCCGGTGACCCCGCAGCAGATCGGTGACGCGGCGCTCGCTGCGGCAGCCGAAGGCGCGGCGATCCTCCACCTGCACGCACGCGACCCGCGCGACGGCCGCCCGACCCAGGACCCCGCCGCGTTCGCCGAATTTCTTCCGCGTCTGAAGGCCAACACCGACGCGGTGATCAATCTGACGACCGGCGGCAGCCCGCACATGACGGTTGCCGAGCGCTTGCGCCCGGCCCACCATTACCAGCCCGAAGTCGCCTCGCTGAACATGGGGTCGATGAACTTCGGCCTCTATCCGATGCTCGAGCGTTACAAGACCTTCCAGCACGAGTGGGAGCGCGAGCACCTCGAAAAGAGCCGCGATCTCGTGTTCAAGAACACCTTCGCGGACATCGAATACATCATCACGTCGTGCGGCGCGAACGGTACGCGCTTCGAGTTCGAGTGCTACGACATCTCGCATCTGTACAACCTCGCGCACTTCGTCGACCGCGGCATCGTGAAGCCGCCGTTCTTCGTGCAGAGCGTGTTCGGTCTGCTCGGCGGCATCGGTGCGCATCCCGAAGACCTCATGCATATGCGGCGCACGGCCGAGCGTCTGTTCGGCGGCGACTACGTGTGGTCGATCCTCGGCGCGGGCCGCAACCAGATTCCGCTCGCGACGATGGGCGTGGCGCAGGGCTCGAATGCGCGCGTCGGCCTCGAAGATTCGCTGTGGATCGAACCGGGCAAGCTCGCGGAATCGAGTGCCGCGCAGGTCCGCAAGATCCGCCAGGTGATCGAGGGGCTGTCGCTCGAGGTCGCCACGCCTGACGAAGCGCGCCGCATGCTCGCGCTCAAGGGCGGCAACGAAGTGAACTTCTAACCCACGGAGACACGGATGAGCGAGGCAGCACACAACCTCAGGGCCCACCTCACGGCGGCGGTGATCGGAGCGGGGCGCATCGGGCGCGCATGGGCGATCGTGTTCGCGCGCGCGGGGCTCACGGTGAAGCTCCACGACGCCGACGCGGGCATGCTCGCCGCCGCGCCGCAGGCGATCCGCGAGACGCTCGACGATCTGGCCGGCTATGGCCTGCTCGACGATGCGCCGGCGACGATCGCCGCGCGCGTCTCGGTGCACGCGGCGCTGGCCGATGCCGTGCGCGACGCCGACGTCGTGCAGGAGAACATCGCCGAACAGGTCGATGCGAAGCGCGAACTGTTCATGCAACTCGACCGCCTGACGAGGCCGGACGCCCTGCTGGCCAGTTCGACCTCGGGGTTGCCCATTTCGACGTTCAGCGAAGGGCTCGCGGGCCGCGCACGCTGCATCGTGGCGCATCCGGTGAATCCGCCTTCGCTGGTGCCGCTCGTCGAGTTGTGCGGTGCGCCATGGACGGCGGCCGATACGCTCGAACGGGCGCGCGCATTCTATGCGTCGGTCGGCCAGAAGCCGGTGGTCGTCGCGCGCGAGATCGAAGGTTTTCTGCTGAACCGGCTGCAGGGTGCGCTGCTCGACGAGATCATGAGCCTGTACGCGCAGGGCTATGCGAGCGCGGCCGATCTCGACACCGTGATGCGCGACGGCCTGAGCCTGCGCTGGTCGTTCATGGGGCCGTTCGAGACGATCGATCTGAACGCGCCGGGCGGCGTGGCCGACTACGCGACGCGTTATGGCGGCATGTACCGGAGCATCGCGGCTTCGCGCGTGCCGTTCGACTGGCCGCGCGAGGTCACCGATCGCGTGCATGCGGAACGGCGCGAATCGCTGCCGCTCGACGAGATCGAGGCGCGCAGCCGCTGGCGCGACCAGCGGCTGATGGCGCTGCTCGCACATCGGCGCACGCAGAAAGCCGACACCTGAAACTGCCGCGCACGAAAATTTCGCATCGGAAACTCCGCCCATAACCGGAGGCCGCGTGTCAGCCAGGGAATCTGCGGGGTGCGCGCACGTCGACGCGCGGCTTCAGGACTGGTAATTTCTGGCTTCGTCTGTCCATACCCCAGAATCAGGGAGATCTCATGAAGAAGCTGTTTGCCGCCGTATCCATCGCCTTGATTGCCGCAACGGCCTCGGCGGGCGCATTTGCGCAGGACACCATTCGCTTTGGCGTCGACGCCAGCTACCCGCCTTTCGAATCGAAAGCTCCCGACGGCAAGCTCGTCGGCTTCGACATCGACATGGGCAACGAAATCTGCCGCCGCCTCGATGCCAAGTGCGTCTGGGTCGAGCAGGATTTCGACGGCATGATTCCGGCGCTGAAGGCCCGCAAGTTTGACGGCGTGCTGTCGTCGATGTCGATGACGCCGGCGCGCGAGCAGCAGATCGCGTTCTCCGCGAAGCTGTTCAACACGCCGACCCGCCTCGTGGCCAAGACCGGCTCGGGCATCCTGCCGACCGCGGAATCGCTCAAGGGCAAGCGCGTCGGCGTCGAGCAGGGCACGATTCAGGAAGCCTATGCGAAGGCGCACTGGGCGCCGGCCGGCGTCGACGTCGTGCCGTACCAGAACCAGGACCAGGTCTATCAGGATCTGATAGCGGGCCGCCTCGACGGCGCGCTGCAAGACGCCGTGGAGGCCAACATCGGCTTCCTGAAGACGCCGCGCGGCAAGGGCTTCAGCTTCGCCGGCGGCGATCTCGACGATCCGGCCACGCTCGGCCACGGCGCGGGCATCGGCCTGCGCAAGGAAGACGTCGCGCTGAAGAACAAGATCGATGGCGCGATCGCCGCCATCATCAAGGACGGCACGTACAAGAAGATCGAAAGCAAGTACTTCGATTTCGACGTCTACGGCAAGTGATGACGGCCCGGCGCGCGAGCGGAAGTTTCGCTCCCGCGCCGGCAGCCCAGGTATGGCTCCTGCTGCTTCTCTTGCTGTCTGTTAGCAAACAAGCTCAGGAGCCAACCATGAAACAACTCGCCTTCACTCTGCTCATCGCGTTTTCGGGCCTCGCCGTTGCCGTACCGGCGTACGCCGAATACGACCACCACGAGTGGCATCATTGCCACCGTGTCTGGCACCACCATCATTGGGAACGCGTGTGCCGTTAGGCATTGAGCGGCACGTCTTCGTCCCCCGCACGGCGCGCGCGCTGACGCGCCTGCGCCGCTAGCCGCACGGCCGCGTTGGGGGCGCCATAACCGTCGTACCCATTGCGACGCTCCACGATTTCAAGAAAAAAACGCTGATCGAGCGTCTCGGTGTACGCGTGCAGAAACTCGCCGCCGCGTTCGTCGCGGTCGTAGAGCAGGTTGTGCCTGCGCAGCGAAGCGAGCAATGCGGGATCGAGCGCGAAGCGCGCCTCGAGGTCGTCGTAGTAGTTCGCGGGCACGCGCAGCAGCGGCACGCCGGCCGCTTCGAACTCCGTCACCGCGCGGAAAATGTCGCCGGTGCCGAACGCCACGTGATTGAGGCCGGTGCCGTGGTATGCGCGCACCGTCACGGCCGCGGCCGTGTGCTGATCGAGCGACGCGTTGAGCGCGATGCGCAGCGAGCGGTCGCGGCTGAAGAGGGCGCGGCTGCGCACGAGGCCATACGGATCGGGTAGCAGCACCGCCGGACTCGCCTCCAGACCGAACACGGATTTGAGGAACAACACCCACGCATCGAACGAACCGGCGGGCAGCGAAAGGCTCACATGATCGATGCCCGTGATCGGGCCGACTTCGACCGGACCGTCGATGTCAGTCAGTGAAAAATCGGCCTCGAACAGCGTCGGCTGATCGGGCGTTTCGCGAACGAAATAGTTAAGACTTCCATCCGGAGCCTGCACCGCCGGGACCACGCGCTCGTTCGGACCCACGCGTCCCGAGAACGGCTGATAGCCGAAACCGGCGGCGCGTTCGAGCGCGAGCCGCGCATCGTCGACGCGAAATGCCGACGCACACAGCGAGAGCCCGTGACGCTGGAAAAAGGCGTCGGCGAACGAATCGGGTTCGGCATTGAGCACGATCGCAGCCATGCCGTGCCGGTACAGCGTGACATCCTTGGAACGATGCTGGCCCGCGCGGCGAAAGCGCAGCTTTTCGAGCCAGTCGGCCAGTTGCGCGCGTGCGGTATCGTCGACTGCGAATTCCAGAAACTGCCATTGGGCATTGGCGGGCGCGGCAGGCAACTGCCCGAGCGCGGGGACTGGCGCATTCTGTGCATCGAGCACATCGCGTGTGGCGCCTTCAAGGAGCAGCAGCGAGCGATAGCCGTCGGCGGCTGTGGCGGCGGGCGGTGCGCCGCGAAAACCGTCGTTGAAGATTTCGAGCGAAAGCGGACCCGTATAACCGCTTTTCACGACCTGCGCCGTGAAGTCCGCGAGCGCGAAATCGCCCTGGCCCGGAAAACAGCGGTAATGGCGGCTCCATTCGAGCACGTCCATTTGCATACGCGGCGCATCGGCGATCTGCACGAAGCCGATGCGCTCTCCCGGAATCGCCGCGATGCCGGCGGGAGAATCGTCGAGCGAGAGCGTATGGAAACTGTCGAGCGCAAGCGTGAGATTGGGATGATTGACCGCGTCCACGAGCTTCCATGCATGACCGAACGTGCGCACGTGGCGTCCCCACGCGAGCGCCTCATAGCAGGCGGTCACGCCCGCATCGGCGGCGGCCTCGGCCAGCACGGCGAGCTGATCGGCAATCAGCGCGTCGTCGCAGATCATGTCGGGCGAAACGTTGCTGCAGACGAGCAGACGATCGGTGCCGAGCTGCTGCATGACGTCGAACTTGCGCTTCACGCGCTCGACATTGCGGGCGAGACGCTCGACCGAGACGCCGTCGAAATCGCGGAACGGCTGATACAGCACGATATCGAGCCCGAGATCGGTGGCCATTTTGCGTACGTCGGCGGGCGAGCCCTCGAAATAGAGCAGGTCGTTTTCAAAGATCTCGACGGCGTCGAAGCCGGCGGCGCGAATCGCGGCGAGCTTCTCCGCGAGCGTGCCGCTGACCGATACCGTGGCGATCGAGCGACGCAGCGCATGAGAGGGGGCTTGAAGCGAATTGGACATGGGCGTGACGAAAGACGACGGAATGGGATGAGTTGCCGGGCGGGCCGGTCGGTCGGGCGGACGAGTTCGGACGGCAGACATGAGCGCCGCCGGATTTGCATAGGATACACAAAACTAACTAGTTAGTACAAATTGTGGGAAACACCAGGTGACTGCATCGCGTGCGCGCGGCACACTGGCGGCCAGCGTGCGGAGTGCCTGCGCGACCTCGGAACCGGGGCAAGCCGCATGTGCCGTGCCGGTCCTCAAGTTGTAGTGTATGTGGAGTGTGAGTGATGCAATTGCCGTCGGTGCTGGTCCTCAACGGGCCGAACCTCAATCTGCTCGGAACGCGGGAACCCGCGATCTACGGTGCGCAAACGTTGAGTGACGTCGAACAGATGTGCCGCGATGCAGGGCGGCGACTGGGTCTCGAGATCGACTGCCGCCAGTCGAATGCCGAGCATCAGCTGATCGACTGGATTCATGAAAGCCGCACGCGTTTCGATGGCATCGTCATGAATCCGGGCGCCTATACGCATACGTCGGTGGCGATCGCCGATGCCATCGTCGGCGTGGCAAAACCCGTAATCGAAGTCCACATCTCGAACGTTCACAAACGCGAAGCGTTCCGACACCATTCGTACATCTCGCCGGTGGCAGAGAGCGTGATCATTGGCTGCGGCACGCAAGGGTACGTGCTCGCACTCGAGCGCATGGCGGCGCTGCTGGAAAAGAAGGTGGTGAAATGAGCGCGGACAAGCAGGCTTTGGGCGCCCGGGCCACGGCACATTCTTATCTGTGCGGTCTGATCGGCGCGGGTATCGGCGAATCGCTCACGCCCGCGATGCAGGAAAAAGAGGGCCGCGAGCAGGGCTTCACGTACGTATATCGCCGTATCGACCTCGAAGCGCTCAAGCTCACGGCCGACGCGCTGCCCGAGCTGCTCGACGGCGCGCAACGCATGGGCTTCGATGGACTGAACATCACCTACCCGTGCAAGCAGGCCATCATCCCGTTGCTCGACGAACTCTCGGACGATGCCCGCGCGCTCGGCGCCGTGAACACGGTGCTGTTTCGTAACGGAAAACGCATCGGTCACAACACCGACTGGTCCGGTTTCGCGCGCGCGTTCGAACGCGGACTGCCCGATGTTTCGCTCGAAGCGGTGGTGCAACTGGGCGCGGGCGGCGCCGGCGCGGCCGTGGCCCACGCGGCGCTGACGATGGGCGCAGCCGCGCTCACGCTGTTCGACGTCGACGCGGGGAGGGCACAGGCACTCGCCGACGAATTGCAGGCACGCTTTCCGGCAGCGCGCGTGAGCGCGGGCGGCGATCTGCGTGTAACGCTTGAAAATGCCACGGGCCTGATCCACGCAACGCCGACCGGCATGGCCAAATTACCCGGACTGCCGCTGCCGGTCGAGTATCTGCACAAGCGGCTGTGGGTCGCCGACATCGTCTATTTTCCGATCCGCACGGCGCTGCTCGAAGCGGCCGAGGCGCTGGGCTGCCGCACGCTGAGCGGCGGCGGCATGGCGGTGTATCAGGCGGTCGACGCGTTCCGCCTGTTTACGGGTGTCGAGCCGAACGCGCAGCGCATGTATGCGCATCTGCAAGCGATGCTGGCAGCCAACGCCGGTCAATAAACGAGCAAGGTGAAACGAGCAAAGCGGGAGACGTAACATGTCAACACAAGCATCAGCGAATCGCGGCGGCGATACGCAGACCCTTTCCACGCGGCGTACCAAGGTGCGTTATCGGATCCTCGGCCTGCTGGCGATCGGCACGATGATCAATTATCTCGACCGCACCGTGCTCGGCATCGCCGCACCGGAACTCACGAAGGAACTGGGCATCAGTGCCGCGCTGATGGGGGTCGTGTTCTCCGCGTTCTCGTGGAGCTACGTGGTCGCGCAGATTCCGGGCGGCGTGTTTCTCGACCGCTTCGGCAGCAAGTTCACCTACTGGCTGTCGATGACGCTCTGGTCGCTCTGCACGCTCGTGCAGGGCTTCGTGGGCGGCGTGGGCGCGCTGCTCGCGTGCCGGCTGGGTCTTGGCGTGGCCGAATCGCCGTGCTTTCCGACCAATAGCCGCGTAGTCGCGACGTGGTTCCCGCAGAGCGAGCGGGCATTCGCGACGGGTACGTACACCGTCGGCGAATATATCGGCCTCGCGTTTTTCAGCCCCGTGCTGTTCGCGCTGATGGGGGCCTTCGGCTGGCGCTCGCTGTTCTACGTCGTGGGCGCTGCGGGCCTCGCGTTCGGCGTGATCTGGTGGTGCTTCTATCGCGAGCCGCACGATCATCCGGCCGCCAACCGCGCCGAACTCGATTACATCGAGGCGGGCGGCGGGGTCACGCGTCACGAGAAGGCGCAAACGCAAGGCGAGGTCAAGCCGCGTTTCGACTGGCGTCTGGCGGGCCGCCTGGTGCGCCGCCGCCAACTCGCGGGCATCTGTCTCGGCCAGTTCGCGGGCAACTCGACGCTCGTCTTCTTCCTCACGTGGTTTCCGACCTACCTCGCCACCGAACGCCACATGGGCTGGCTCAAGATCGGTTTCTTCGCGGTGATGCCGTTCATTGCCGCATCGATTGGCGTGATGTTCGGCGGCACGTTTTCCGACTGGATGCTGCGCCGGGGCATTTCGGCCAACACGGCGCGCAAGTTTCCGATCATCGCCGGTTTGCTGCTCGCGTCGACGATCATCCTCGCGAACTTCGTCCAGAGTAATGTGGCCGTGATCGCGATCCTTTCCGTGGCGTTTTTCGCGCAAGGCATGGCCGCGCTCGGCTGGACGCTGGTTTCCGATATTGCACCGGCAGGGCTGCTGGGGCTCACAGGCGGGATTTTCAACCTTGCGGCCAATCTGGCCGGCATCGTGACGCCGCTCGTGGTCGGGATCATCGTCAGCGCGACGGGATCGTTCGTCTGGGCGCTCGTGTTTATCGGCGTGGTCGCGCTGATCGGTGCTGCGTCGTATATCTTCATCGTCGGAGATATCGAGCGTATCGAACTGTGAGGTTCTCGTGCTCAGGGCCGCGTCATTCTCGCGTAAGACGCGAACATGGTCGCCAGTTCCTGGGCAGCGGGCGTGAGCGGCACGCTTGCGCGTTCAAGCAAACTGACACTGAACTCGGCCGGCTTCTCGGCGATGTCGATTGAGGCAAGCTCGCCGCCAAACAACCGGTGCCGTGTGACGATCGAAGGCTCCAGCGAGAGCCAGTCCGTTTCGGCGACGAGGTGCAACGTGTCGAACAGCGCCTCGGTCGTCACGACGATGCGTGGCCTCGCCAGGCCATGCTTGGCAAACAGCTCAGTCAAGCGGTTCACGGGTAGCGCGCTGGCGGCGCCGGGCTGACGCGTCGCGATCCACTCGCAGCCGGCGAGTGCGGCGAGCGTCGTTGCGTGCTGCAGCGGGTGACCGCGTCGGCACACGATGACCGGGTCGGACCGATACAACGGCGTCACTGTCAGGTCCTGCGTGTCGGTTTTCGGGCCGACGAGCGCGACGGCAAAATCCAGCGTGCCGTCGCGCAACCACGAAATCATTTTGCGCGACGTGCCGTTGACGAGATGCACCGACACGCGCTCAAAGCGCGCGCAATACTGCGTCAACACGGGGGCGAGCGTCTGGATCATCGGCTCCGTAGCCATGCCGAAGGTCACGCTGCCCGCATAATCGCCCCGCAATTGCCGCATTTCGTTTTCGGTTCGCTCGCATTCGCCGAGGATCGCGCCCGCGCGTGCGAGGAGCCGCTCCCCGTACGTAGTGAGCCCAATGCCGCGATTCGTCCGCGCGAGCAGCGGGGCGCCCAGTTCGAGTTCGAGGTTTTGCAGTTGCTGCGTGACGCTGCTTTGGGCGAGGTTCAGCGCGCGGGCCGCTCCGCGCAGGCTGCCGTGTTCGGCCACCGCTACGAAGACGCGCAACTGGGCGAGGGTCATGGCCATGGCTCGTGATCGGTAAATCCGATCATGATAGCCGTCCCCGCACTCCACGGCGGGTTTTCGGCGGCCTAGGATGCCATTCGTTCCCCGGGGAGACATCACTATGAAAAAGCTTCTGCGAGCCGCAGTGGGCGGCCTGTTTGCAATGAGCGTGCTCGGCGCGGCCGGTATCGCCCAGGCTGCTGATACCTCAATCGTTCGATTCGGCATCGATCCAACCTATCCGCCGATGGACTCGAAGGCGCCCGACGGAAGCGTCAAAGGCTTCGACGTCGATCTCGGCAACGAGATCTGCCGGCGCATGCACGCACAGTGCAAATGGGTGGAGATGGAGTTCTCCGGCATGATCCCGGCGCTCCAGGCGCGCAAGATCGACGCGGTGCTCTCGGCGATGGCGATCACCGAGAAACGCGAGCAGCAAATCGGCTTTTCTTCGAAGCTCTACCAGTTCAAATCGCGGCTCGTCGCGCGCGACGGATCGGGACTGGGCAGCGATGTCGCGTCGCTCGCCGGCAAACGCATCGGCGTGCAGACCGGTACGCAGTTCGAAACGTATGCGCTTGCGAATTGGGCGCCGCACGGAGTGAGCATCGTGCAGTACCAGAATCAGGAAGAAGTTTTTGAGGACCTCGTCACGGGCCGCATAGACGGAGCGCTGCTTGGCGCCGTCGAGGCCGACCAGGGCTTTTTGCGCACGCCGCAGGGCAAGGGCTTCGAGTTCGTCGGCCAGCCGCTTTCGATGGGCGATCATGGCGTGGGGATTGGTCTGCGCAAGGACGACGTCCAGCTTAAAACGTCGATCGACGCCGCGATCGCCTCGATGCGCGCCGACGGGACTTATGAGCGTATCGCACATCGCTATTTCACGTTCGATCCGTACGGCGACTGAATACGTTTTGTCTTTGTCATTGCCGACGATTCTGCTTTCACATTTCACTACGCCATGCATACGCTAACGACACCCCTGATTTCGCCTGCCATCGGAACGCGCCGCGAACTCACGAGCTTTCACTTCGGCCCGACGGATGCAGCCGTTGCGAAGCAGAAGATCTACGTGCAGGCAGCGCTGCATGCCGACGAGACGCCGGCGATGCTCGTGGCCGTGATGCTCAGACGCCGACTCGCGGAACTCGATGCCGCCGGTGAAATCGACGCGCAAATCGTCGTTGTGCCGGTGGCGAATCCGGTTGGCCTCGCGCAGTATGCGCTAGGGCAGTTCATCGGCCGCTTCGATCTTGCGAGCGGGCGCAATTTCAACCGGCATTTCCCGGCACTGGACGTGGAGCCGCAAGAGGGCACGCTCGGTGCGGATGCACAGCACAACGTTGCGAACGTGCGCAAGCTGATGCGCGAGGCGCTTGCGCGGCAGACGCCACGCACCGAATTCGAATCGTTGCAGCATGCATTGCTCGAGTTGTCGCTCGATGCCGATGTGGTGATCGATCTGCACTGTTCGCTCGAAGCGACGATGCACCTTTACACGAGCGATGCGGCGTGGCCGCAATTCGAGCCGCTCGCACGCTATCTTGGCGCACAGGCCTCGCTGATCGCGACGGACTCCGGTGGCCGGGCCTTTGATGAGGCGCACAGCCTGCCGTGGTGGACGGCGCAACAGCAGGCGGGAGCGGCAACGCCGCTGCCGCCCGGCACGATCGCCACAACGATCGAATGCCGTGGGCAGCGCGATGTGAACTGGGAAACCGCGGCGCGCGATGCCGAGGCGATCATCGATTTCCTGCGTGCCCGCGGTGCGATACGCGGCGTCGCGCGGCCGTTGCCGCCGCTTTTGCGCGAACCCACGCCGCTGGCAGGCAGCGAGCAGTTCTACGCGCCTGCAAGCGGGATTCTGGTGCATCGCGCGGAGACGGGCGACCTGATCCGCGCCGGCGATCCGCTGTTCGACATCGTCGATCCGCTGACCGATGAAACGATTACCCTGCGTAGTAGTACTGATGGTGTTTTCTATATGCGACGCGCAATCCGCTTTGTTACGACCGGTGCGCCGCTCGGGCGCGTAACCGGCACGCGTCCGATCCGCACAGGTGTGCTGCTGGGTGCGTGATGCTTTCGTAACGCCCACGAGACAACCGGGTCAATCGACTCTGAAGTCGATTCTCCGCGCGAGCGGCAGCGCCGCCGAATAGTTGACAGTGTAGGTTGCCCGGTGCATGTAGCCCTTGCATGCATCCGGCGCGGCGGGGCCCGACTGCGGGCGCCGCCCATCGTTCTGCGCCGCATGGCCTGACCGTCCATTTCTGATGCGTGTGTCTCGTTGCCGCGCCTCTCGTCATGCAAGTTCTCGCACGAAAGAGGGCACACACAAGAGGGCACACGCCGAGGCAAAGGCCACTGACGCGACCCTCGCGCCGGCAATGGCCGGCCGTACCTTCCATTCACACCATCTTCCGCACAAGCCCCGCTAGCACGCTTTCAGCGGCACGGCAAGCTACTTGGTTTATAGATTTTTTGAGATGTCGGCCGGTGCTGGAATGAATCCCAAATCCAGATAGAGGCAACGATTTATTGATAACTAAGGATTCCTAACTTATTTGTTAGATAACTTTGTTGTCTTTCCCAATCAAGCCACTTTTATATCGCGCAGACGATCTCTTTTTCGCTGTTCACGTGCGCGTGATTTTCGTAAATCCAGAGACAGGCGACGTGCCTGCCGGCGTCACTTTTTGGGTGTTTGTTTATATTCGAGAGGAATCACATGAGTGTAACGATAATCAAGGATCTGGCCCGAGCAGCGAGGGAAGCTCGAGCCTCTGTGACAATCGGTGGTCTGGCCGACCATCCGGATGCAGTCAATTACCGGCATCCCGATTCCGCGCAGATTTCCTATCCCAAGGTCGTCAACAACGTCGATCCTATCGGTTCGCTGCCGCCCGATTCGGCTGCGCTGGACGTCGGCATTGTCGGAGCGGGTCCTGGCGGCATCGTCGCGCTTTATGAGTTGAGCAGGATGGCGACAGCGCAGCGGCGCGTAAAAGTCACGCTGTACGAACGCGATTCCATCAATTTTGCGGTGCAACGCTCACCCGCGCAGTCGAAGGCTTTGTTCCAGACGCGTGCCGGACGCGTCTCATCATATTTTTCCAGCCCCGGCGGCACGCCCGATTCCGCAAACACTGTCTATGAAATCGGCGCAATGCGATTTCCCTCCATCGCCGGTCTGACCTGGCATTACGCCAAATCGGTATTTGGCTCTGATCCTCTGTGCAACCAGTTTCCGAACCCCGGCACCGTCCCCACAGAATTCGTCTTTGCGAATCAGTTCGATCGCTACGTGGGTAACACCTGGCTGGATCCGCAATCGCCAACCAAGCTAGTCAGGGATCTCGTCCTCCAGGGACTGGTTGGACAGGTTGACGCATCCGGCTCCCCGGTACCCAACTCGTCCCTTTATCCGATCGGAACACGGACCGCCATCGAAGCCAGTCAACTGCTCATGAATCCGACTGCGACCGTTGGCGCGCTCAATCTCTTTATTGCCGACTGGAACAAGTTCATCGCCGATAACGACGGCACGACGCTCGAAGGAGCAGTGCGGCGCATTCTCACGAGCTATCAGGGTAACTTGCCGGCGATCGACGGCATCGGAGGAGGGCAGCTCATTTCTTATTGCGTCGAGCTCTTCGGGCGCTTTGGCTTTGGCACTGGCGGCTTCAAGCCGCTGTTCAACATCTCCCTCGTCGAGATGATGCGGCTGCTGCTGTGGGACTATTCGAACGAGTACACGCTACCGACAGAACTGGTGAAGGGTAACGTCGACTTCATCAAAGCCATTTATGACAAGGCGCTCGCGAATCCGTACTTTACCTGCGAGGTCAAGCACGCGCGCGTCTCGGATGTTTTCATGTCGACTGATCTTGCCAGGACGACCCGTGCAAATGTTGCATTTTATCCGTCAGGAATGCCAACGATCGTTGAATTCGGCACGCATGACTACGGCATCATTGCGCTGCCGCATGATGTGGCGGCGCAAGTCGTGGCGCGCGCCGGTTATCGTGCAGACATTGCCAATTACGTCATTGGAGACAAAGGTTCAGCGGCCACGCCGCCCAGTGGCATAGCCAGTGTCGTGGCCCCCGCTTTACAGCTATCGGGTATGCCCGCCGAGACAGGACGTGTGGTCAGCGCCATCGGATCGTTGCACATGACAAGCTCTTCGAAGATATTCAGCACGATTACCGAGGCGAACGCCACCAGTGCGGTCGTGCCGGAATTCCCCACCGGCTCGGGCGACAAAATCAGCGCCGTGATTTCCGACTCGGGTCTCGCGGCTACGTACATGGTTCCGAGTTCGACACAACCGGCAAATTTTCGCAGCTTCCTTGTCAGCTACTCGTGGGACGACGACTCGACCAAGCTGCAGAATGCCTTGGCACGCTGGCCCGAAAATGACGACAATCTTGCCGTGGGTGGCATCAGCATGTACGACGCTATGGTCAACCGCACTTACCGGGTCAATCCGGGGTCGGGTGAGGAACAGTCTCCGCCGAAGTGGTGGTTGTCGACGACATTGGACCAGGTGGAGGCTCCCGACAAGGTCTCGTATGACTGGACCACTCACACCACTGCAGGCGGCTTCAAACTCGACATGACGGGCGACTACTACCAGTCGAACCTGTGTTTCCGTTACCACACCCATGCTGCCGTGGACGGCGTCAACAACCGGTTCTTCCTGGCCGGCTGCAGTTTCAGCCATCTGGGAGGCTGGCTCGAAGGCGCGTTCATGACCGCAATCAATGCGGTGGCAGGGGTTGCGCTCGCGGCAAATAACAAGAATCTGAACGCGCTTAATCAAGAGGCACAGAAACTGTTCACCTCGCTTACGCCGATTTATCCAATGCGCTGATGCGTTGCGTTAGAAACGGGTAAGACTGCTCATGGCGCCGCGAGGCGCCATGTCATTTGAACCTGGGTACTACAACACAAAATGTCGATAATTTATCTTATGTAAAATTATTAGCCAGGGAAGCCGCTACTCCAATTCACCCCACACACGTCTTATACTGCCTGCCATCACCCGCTGCCCGAACACCCCAAGCTGTCCAGGGTCCGTAGCAGTCCGACCGGATCCTCATTGCAGAAGCGGGACTAGCCATCGACGCGAGTTGCATCGCATCCGCTCACACGCGGATACGCGTACACCCGGCTCGCCGCAGGATTAGATATGGACATGCGTCAGCTGAAGTATTTCGTGCAGATTGTCGAAAGCGGAAGCTTGTCCAAGGCGTCCCGGCAACTGTTCATCGCCCAGCCTGCCCTCAGCCACCAGATGGCCCGACTCGAGGACGAAGTCGGCAAGCCGCTGCTGGTGCGCTCGTCGCGCGGCGTCACGCCAACCGACAACGGCGAAGCCCTCTATCATCACGCCCGCTTCGTGCTGCGCCAGCTCGATCAGGCCGTCTCCGTCGCGCGCCAGGAGCACGCGAACGTGAGCGGCCGCGTCAGCCTCGGCATGGCGCCGACCACGGTGTGTGCGCTAGGACTTCCCTTCATCAAACACCTGGCTGCGAAATATCCGGGCATCGTCGTCAATGTCATCGAGGCGATGTCCGGTCACCTCGAACACATGACCCGCTTAGGCGAACTCGATCTGGCGATCCTGTTCAATGCAACGGCGGCGCTGGATCTGACCATCGAGCCGCTGCTCGAGGAAGAGCTTTTCGTCATCTTGCCGCGTGACAGCGAACTGGTCGCAGCGCCGCGCAAAGACATCACGCTCGACGAGGCCGCGAAGCTGCCGCTGATCCTGCCAAGTCCGGGGCACGGTTTGCGCCGTCGCATTTCCGTCGAATTCGAACGCGCGAATCTGGCGCTCAATGCCGTTGCGGAAATCGATTCGCTGCCCCTCCTGATGCACTGTGTCGCGGATGGCATCGGTGCGACGATCAAGCCGATGGCGGCGGTCTATGCTTTGAACAACGAAATGGAACAGTGGCGCTGCCTGCGCATTTCGGACGCCCGGATGTTCCGGCAGAATTATCTCTACGCCCTCCCTTCCGAGAAGGTGTCGCAAGCGGCCTCGATCGTGCGCGCCGAACTCAAGCGCGTTGTGCGAGCGCTGGTCCAGAACGACCGCTGGCAAGGCGTGCATCTGACGTTGCCTGCCGGCGTGCCCGACGCGATCGATCTTGAAGCGGGCACCATGGCCTTGCACGAGGTCGAGAGCTGAAAACGTGACGGCGGCGCACCGGCTCTGATGCCCGGTGCGCCCCGCAAAGCCCGGCAAGTCCGGTAAAACTCGACTAGAACAGATGCCGGATGCCGACCTGGGCGCCGAATTCGCTCTGGCCCGGTCCTGGCGTCAGGAACGTGCCCGTCGTGATACTCGCCCCGCCCATCTTGAACTGCGCCGTGCCGTAATTTTTCAGTTCGGAAACCGTGGCGTAGAAGCGCGTCCTCTTCGACAGGTCATAGTTGACGATCGCTCCGTACTGGAAAGCGTTATTGCCAAGCGACGTACTGTCTTTCATATACGCAACACCAGCCCCAAAGCTGAAAAATGGCGAGAACCGGTAGTCGGCCGACAGCGAGTACGTGCTATGCCAGTCGCCCGCCGTATCGCCGACCGGGCCCGTCGCGGGGTTGTATTTGCCCGCCGGATTGCTGAGTGCGTTGCCGGTCGTTGCCGAAATGACGTCGTTGCTGCGGAAATAAGCGAGGTAGACGCGGCCCCGGCCATAGTCCACATTGCCGCCTGCCATGAATTGCTGCACACGGGTCGACGCGGTGGCGTTCGCCGCATTGATATAGACGAGGCCGACGTAGACCGGCCCCTGATGCGTCTGTACCGCGGCCTGATAAACGGCGTTTCCGGCGAGCGTCCCCGGCTGCCCTCCCACCGAGTAATGCAACTCGCCTTGCGTGCCGTAGAGCGTTGGCGATATCCAGGCAATATCGTTGTCGACCCGTGCGAGCCAATTCGAGAAATTGTTGTAGCCCGAGGCATAGGTCGCCGCGCCGAATGCGTCCATGTTGCCGCTATAGCCAAACATCGGCGTATTCTGGCGGCCAAAACGCAGTTCGCCGAAACCGCCGCCAAGGCCGACCCAGGCCTGACGATCAAAGAAACGATAGCTGTTCTGCAACGCACCCGTGCCAGGATCGAAGCCGCTTTCCAACGTGAAGGTGACCCGATACCCGTTGCCCAGATCCTCAGTGCCGCGCAAGCCCCAACGGCTTGTCATCTCGCCGTTGTTGCCCAGCACCGCTAGCGACGTGTTTTTCCCGCCGACGTTGGCGTTCTGATAGCCGATAAACGTATCGAGCACGCCGTACATCGTGACTGACGACTGCGCCATCGCGGGCGCACTCGCAGCGACGGCGGCACCGATCGCCGTTAGTTGAAGGAATCTCCTGCCAACTGCCATGATCATCTCCTCGTTGTTGACTTCGTGATAAATCGTGTTCATTCCCTGATAATTCGGATTCCTTATTCAATGGCGGGGAAGATACCGCGCAAAACATCGAGAATTCCTGCAGCCGGAGCCTGGATCTTCAGGGTTCCTCCAGGGACGCCTGCCGCCTGCCGAGGAACAGCCTTTCGATGTCGGGGTCCGCGAGCAATTCGCTCGCGGGTTTATGCAAAACGGTGCGCCCGGATTCCAGTGCGATCGCATCGTCGGCCAACTTTAAAGCGCTGCGCACGTTCTGCTCCACCATCAACACGGTGACGCCCTTCTCGTCCGCGAGCTTGCGCAGTAGCTGGAACACGTCCCGCACCACGATCGGCGACAGGCCGATCGATGGTTCGTCGATCAGCAGGACACGTGGACGCAGCAGCAGCGCCCGCCCGATCTCCAGTTGTTTTTGTTCGCCGCCCGACAGCGAGGATGCGGCGCTGCGCAAACGCTCCTTGACGCGCGGAAACAATTCCAGCACTTCGGGAATGCGTTCATGCGTCTCCTTCATGCCAAGCGTGATTCCGCCGAGTTCCAGATTTTCGAGTACCGAGAGCTGACCAAAAAGATTGCGGCCTTGCGGCACGAAAGCGACGCCATGTTTGGTGAGCAGATCGCGCGGCGTTGCGCGCGTGATGTCCTGGCCGTCCAGGTGAATGCGCCCTTGACGCACTTTCAGCAAACCGAACAGGGTTTTCAGCACGGTACTTTTTCCCGCGCCATTGGGGCCCAGCAGCAGCGTGATGCGCCCTTTCGCGGCCTGAAAGGAAAGCTGATTGAGGATCATGAAGTCGCCGTAGCCGGCCACGACGTCCGCAAACTCGATGCATGCGTTATCCACGTCGTGTCAGCTCCCCAGGTAGGCTTCGAGCACTCTTCGATCGGCGCGGATCTCATCGGGCGTACCCAAGGCCATGACGCGCCCTTCCACGAGAACCAGAATGCGATGGCACAGGTCCATGACGAAATCCATGTTGTGTTCGATGACGACGAAGGTGCTTTTGCGGCTGCGATTGAGTTCTTTCAGCAGCCGACTGATTTCCCCTACCAGAGCCGGATTGACGCCGGCGCAGGGCTCGTCGAGCAGGACCAGACTCGGATCGCTCATGAAGGCCATGGCGATATCGACGAGCTTTTGCTGACCGTAGCTCAATTCGCCGGCCTTTTTATCGCGCACGTGGCGGATCCGGAACTGGTCGATCAACGTGTCGGCTTTCGCGCCGAGCCCCGAATCGCCCGGCGCGAACATACGGCTCAGCAACGTACCCTGATGCTCCTGCGCGGCCACCAGCAGGTTGTCGCGCACCGTCATTTTCCCGAACACCTGCAGAGTCTGGAACGTGCGGCCAATGCCGCGCCGGTTGAGCGCGATCGGGGAATAGCCGGTGATGTTTTCGCCCTTGAATTCGATCGATCCTGAATCGGGCGCGATCTGACCCAGGATGCTGTTGAACATCGTCGTCTTGCCCGAACCGTTCGGGCCGATGACGCCGAAGATCTCGCCCGGCATCACCTCGAAGCTCACGTCGTCCACGGCACGGATGCCGGCATAGCGTTTTGCGATATTGCTGACCTGAAGGATCGACGTCATGCCCGCGCCTCCGATGAGCCGCCGACCGCTTTATGCGCCGCCCTCGCCTCGCGCGCCAAGCGCCGCTCGCGAATCCGCTCTGGAATGCTAAGGAGTCCATCGGGTAGCCAAAGCATCAGAGCAAACACGGTGACGCCAAAGGCAAACAGATACCAGCCCTGAGCGAAGCGCAGCCACTCGGGTAGCACGACACCGACGGCGGCGCCCACCAGCGGGCCGAAGAAGTAACCCGCTCCACCGACGACGACCATGAGATACATCATGATCGAAGTCGCCACGGTAAACGGCGATGGGTCCATGAACTGCACGAGCGGCCCCAGCAAGGCACCCGCGGCACCCGCATACGCGGCGCCGATCGCGAATGACAACAAGGTGTAGCGGCGCGTGTCGATGCCGAGGCTTTCGGCGCGCACGGGATTGTCGCGCAACGCGGTGAAGGCTTTCCCCCATGGCGATGCGAGCAGTTTCCAGAGACACAGCCCCAACAGAATCGCGACGACAAGAATGAAGTAATAGAACGCCAGCGCGCCGCCGAGCGAAAACCCGAACAGCGACGGGCGCGCGATGTCCGTCATCCCGTACGTTCCTCCGGTGAGCCACTCTTCATTGCGCAGGATGAGCCAGACGGCCGTGTTGAAGCCGAGCGTCGCGAACGCGAGATAGAGGGTACGCACGCGCAATGCCGGAAACCCGATGATCAGGCCCACGAGGAAACAAACGATCATCGCGAGCGGCAGTCCGATCCAGAAACTGACGCCCGCCTTTAAAAGAATCGCTGCCGTATAGGCGCCGATGCCGAGAAACGCGGCATGCCCCAGCGATTTCTGTCCGGCATAGCCCACGGTGAGATTCAGCCCCATCGTCGCAATCACGAACACGAGCCAGTAACTGGACAGATAGATGCCGTAATTCTTGAGGAACGGTGGGATCGCGATCAAAGCCAGCAACGCAACCAGCAGCAGCGAGAATCGATATTTCTTCATGGTTTCGTATCAGACTTTTCGTTCCACTTTGTGTCCAAGCAGACCCTGCGGTTTCACAAGGATGACGATCAGAAATATGACGAGTGCAACGGCATCCTTATAGGCCGGTGAAACATAGGCGGAGGCCAGATTCTCGGAGACGCCGACGATGATGCCGCCCAGCAGCGCGCCTCGGCTGTCGTTGAAGCCGCCGATGATCGCGGCAAAAAACGCTTTGATGCCGAGCGATTCGCCCATATCGAACTTCGCGAGATACGTCGGGGTGATCAGCAGCGCCGCCGTGCAGGCGAGGACCGCATTGATCGCGAACGTGTACAGGACCATTCTCGGCACATTGATGCCCAATACCGTCGCGCTTTCGGTGTTTTGCGCCACGGCTTGCATGGCGCGTCCCGTGACCGTGTGAGTGAGGAACGCCTGCACGGCGAGCACTAGCAGCAATGCGATCGCGAGCGTGCCGATATTGGACAGCGAGAGCGACACGCCGGCCACGTGATACACCCGGTCGGCAAACAGGCTCGGGAACGGTTGCGCTTCGGCCGCGACGCCGGCGCGAATACCGTTGCGCGCCGCGATGGACAGACCGATCGTCGCCACGACGACCGGCATCATGCCGAATTTGAGCAAAGGATCGGCAACGCCGCGCTTGAATGCCCAGCCGAGCACGACGACCGCGATGACACAGGTAGCGAAAAAGGCGAGATAGAGCGGCAGGCCGAGTGCGAGGAAGCCGAGCATCATGAATGCCGGCAGCATTACGAATTCACCCTGCGCGAAGTTGACGGTGCCCGACGCCTGCCACAACAGCGTAAAGCCAAGCGCGGCCAGGGTATAGATGCTTCCCGTTGCCATGCCGGATAAAACGAGCTGAAGGAAGTCACTCATGGTCGATATAGTTGGCTGGGATACGCGGTGTGTCAGTGATTAAGTCAGTTCATCGAGCGTGAGCAACGGGCGCGCTTCATAAGGAAGATTCCACTCCTGCCAGTTGTGCCGGTCCACGATGCGCACCGGCAATTGCACTTTTACGGGGACGGCCAGGCCCTGCAGATGCCGGATGGCGCACTGCGTCGCGAGAAACGCCATCTGCATCGCACTGAAATCCGCCGAAGCGAGCATGTGCCCTTGCGCGATGGCGGTGATCGCCTCGGGTATCGCGTTCACGCCGACGACGATCGCGTGGTACTGCCGCTGCGCCAGCGCCTCGAGCACGCCTAGGGCCATGAAGTCGTTGGCGACAAGACACGCATCCGGGCAGGGATGGTCGGCCAGCCATTGCTCGGTGCGCGTGCGGGCCGTCGTGCGGGCGTAATCGCCTGCGATCGTTCCGGCCAGTTCGATGCCGGGAAAATCTGCTGCCGCAGCGCGAAAACCTGCGACGCGCTCGATGGCCGTGCTCGAATCCACGGGCCCCGTGACCACGAGCACGCGCGCATGACCGTCCAGATGGCGGAACAGGTAGCGCGCCATTGCGTTGGCGAGCACCGCGTCGTCGGCGCCGACGTGCGAGACCACGGGAACGACTGCGACGGGGCTCACGATAGGGCTAACAAACGAAACGATCGGAACGTCCGCTGCTGCGATCCGCTGTATTGCCGCGTCGACGCGCACAGGATGGACCGGCGACAGGACAAACGCATCCGGCTGCGTCGCGAGTGCACGGTCGATCAGATCGCTCTGTTCCTGTGGGTCGTCGGGCGTCTGCGGGACATAGTGC
>Ga0131853_10003611_pt1 | contig 27772 bp, 19 predicted proteins | sample TergutLab28metaG_FD_92764 | JGI IMG/M metagenome (GOLD analysis project Ga0131853, IMG submission 92764) | Labiotermes labralis P1 segment gut microbial communities from Petit-Saut dam, French Guiana - Lab288 P1 (version 2) (version 2) | ecosystem: Host-associated > Arthropoda: Insects >...
ACAAACATAAACATAACACGAATTTCACGAAATGGCGTCTGTGGCTTCTCAATTGATAGAGGAAGTCACTGCACATGCGCAAAGTGACAGTCTCGAGGATGCGCGAGAGATATGCGCAGACGGAACTTACTTTCCGAATAACCTACGTAAAACTAGTTTTTAGACGGAAACCACAATTGACGTAAAGTGGAAGGGGGGGGGGGGACCAAGGGAAGCACAAATGCCCCCCAGTATTTTTTCTACCCAAGAATGTTTTTTCTTTGGCTACTGAGTTGAACAGAGAAAGTAAATAAATTGGGGTAAGAGTGGGGGAAAAGTGTGTATGTGTATTAAGAAATAATTGAAACCGATCTTCTCCCTCTTTCTAATGTTACTCCTTCGTAAATTAAAGTTCCAAATTTAGCACCCCCCTCCAACTTCCAGTGTTATAAGCCAAGTTACGCCTATGGAAACCAGCGTCTTAGTGGAATGTGATGTTTCCATCTTTAGGACAGAAGAGATAACCGATTTTTCCACTCTTGTGACAGCACGCTCCTCTGAAGGCAAAAAAAAATTCCTGTTTACAGCCACCTCAGTTAGGCCTATAACGATGTATTTATGTCTGTCAAAGTGTTGGTCCTACACAAGTAACTTCTAAATCTCTAAGAACGTATTCCGATGTAACTGGGGCTTCGGAGTTTTATATTCCAGATGTAAATCCGGTTTCTCATTCTGAGGGTTTTGTTTCGAATAACGTTCAGAATTAGTCGTTGTCAGTTGTTTCGTGATTTTCTCTTCTTCTGCAGGAGATAATCACGTTTAGTCACATAAAAAAACGCCAGTAATACTGATCAACTTATAGCTGCGAGATTTGGTCATTTTGAATGTACGTAATATATCTAATTTTATTCAATAAAAAAATTAGTGGAACTGCTAATTTAACTGCATAGTTTGTTGTTGTTGTTGTTGGGCTTAAAAGCGGATTTACCGAGATGGTGAAGCACACAGCAAGCAGTTTTGCTGCAGAGAAAGTGGTTTTACCCAGATGGCGAAGCACAGAGCACGGCAGTTCTGTCGCATAAAGAGCCTGCATCCGCCTTGACAGTTGCAACGTTGAGGTCAGCCATAAAGGACTTTATCCATCGTCTAAATTTTAAACAAACAAGATGTAGCTCGATCCAAGGGGCCCACCAAGTTAGGTGCTTCTTTGCCTGAAGACGTAAGCAGATTCGGCTTCCGAAACGTCGTAATTGTTTGAAGTTCAGACGACGGACAAGGTCCAAAAAAAGGAGACTGTGTCAGTGAATCATACACCGTCGTCAAAGTCCTATAATATTATGATTAATTTCACTTGTATTCAGACTTTCAATGACAACAGATGGCAGTACTGTGCTCAGACTAGTTCTTGTTTCTATCGGCTAATGTGTTACCGGAGTGTGTACTCAATTTGTATTAGTAAATAACCTAGTGTTTCCCTGGAATTTTCGTGCAATCTCGGTAAAGCAATTCTCACGGCCCCCCGTAGGTTCTAAAGATGCAGTTGTCCATGTGCACGTCATAAAACCGTATGGGGTACAGGATGTACAGCTCCACACATTCTTAAACTCTGCAACTGCTGCAGGTGCGTGGTCAGCTTCATCCCCCGGTCGGTTTAACCTCCGACACCCAGAGGCTCAGCCCTCGGTACGTGTTGCGTAGGTTAGGTTGCCCACAGAGGCACCAGGAAATGAACCCCGATTCGTCTGAGGCCCAGCCCGTAGTCTAGTCACTATACCGACTGAGCTACCTCGCTTCCTGCTACTGCACATGTTAAGTATGACAATATGAACGTGTAATATTTCTCTTCGTCCAACAAACAAGAACAGCCTTCCTTTCTCAAAGTACAATGAACAACTGTTATAGTTTTAAAGATTAAAAGTTTCTGGTAAGTCATGCCATATCCGTTGGTTAAATAGTTACCGACGTTTCGGAAGAGCGTGCTGTCTCCTCCTTCAAGGTCCCAAAATATCAGTTACCTCATACCTTCCTATCCCAACCATCGTAAGCATGAAACACAGCTTCGCTACTGGCTAGTCAGGTAGCATGCAAACATGAAACCAGGAAACGTCGCAATTACAAGGTTAAATGGCATAAAGGTCGAACCAGTTAAAGTCATGTACCCAACGATATTCATAGACTGCATCAGTATGGCTGCAATTCAGATTATGTATGCATGACTTAACATTTATACTTAAATTTGGGGTGCCCAAGTGCAGAAGGGAGGCCCCTGAGTCTCAGAGTACAGGTGGGGCAGAGTCTCTCCCCCTTTTCCATGTTCACACCCTATACCTGTGTAGCCAAGATTTACGAAGTGTTTTTAACTGTCAGTTAGATCAGTCCTACATCCATATCCAAGCGACCTATTCAGAATACAACTTATTATAACAAGCCATTACTTTACCCTTGGATTTATAAAAAAACATAAAATTTATAAAAAAATGTTATGGGTTGTAAGTGTGATATAAATATTTTAATAGTTACATACAAAGCTGAATATGCATGTATATTGCAAAAGCATTACATTGCAGTTAATAAAATACATTGTGTTGCATGGTCTCACTGAATTATGTCATTAAATGTTTTAGACCTAGCGTGGTGGAACAAAGTCTATGAACGAACTCTTGTATTGATTGGTACGTCCTTAAAAATGTCAGTGATCCACTAATGGTCACTCACCATAGCCTCATCTGTAACAGGCAGTTCCTTCAGAAAGTTGAGCATGATGTTTCACTTCAACACATTACAGATGAAGATTGTGATTATGATTATCATCATCATCAACATTGCTACCAACATCACCACATCTTGCACATCTGTGGTATCAGATGTATCCAAAAAGAGTTTCCATCACTTTTGTAACTCACTAATCACTTTACTATTTCACAAGGACACCATAATACTGATCAGTCATATTTGAGGTCCTTACAGCAATAAACATGAAGAATGCTGCCTTCTGAGATCTGACACCACATAGCCTGGTAGGTGACTTGATCATGTAATAAGTAAAAAATGCCCTGAAGTGCTGGGATGCATCAGTTCCCTTGTTACTTTGGAAAGAATGATATATCAGCGGTTTTCCTAACAGCAAGTATCAAGCCAAATCATGGGATTTCCATATCTGAGCGTTTAAGGGCAGGCATTTATTCTAGCTAGAGCTGTGAAAGGGGTGAGACAAGTGAGGACCTTTCCCCAGCTGCAGTACATGCAGGAATGCAACATTAAATGGTAAGAAGTTAAAATATGTACTATCACCTGTTTGCAGCTTCAGTGTATGTACAATTAGCATCATATGCAATGAATAAAATTAAAACAAACATTTTATAATTATAGCATTTTTGGGGTAGGTAAATGGGGTGCAGCCCAGCAGCATGCCTGGGGCACAGATCTTAAGTTACTTCTCTGACTCTAAGACCTATATAAACTTACTTTCCACTCTGAATCAGTTGTCAGTTTTCATCCTAAGAAATGGATTTGCCACAGTTGGGATCCCATATTGAGACACATTCTAACATCCAAACCATTATAATTCATAAATGACAAAAACAATGTAACACACTAAAGTTTAATACTATACATAAAGTTTTATATTGACACATAATATAATGATTTATAATTTTGTAATATTATGATTTAGTATTTTATACAACAATATAGGTGGACAATAAATTCATAGACATCTTCGGTTATTGTTATGAAAATGCAAAAATATAATTATATTTTTTATTATTCTTTATGATCTTTTATGTTGGCATGACGAAGTTTTTAAGGTTATTATTATGGACTTGTCTGCTATTCTAGATTATCTACGAAAACCACAGTGATTCAAAAATATATATATATCTGTAAATGCATCCTATTTTCTTTAAATATAGTGTTTGGGAAGCGGTTTTACTTCTCTCTTCAAGTGGGAACAATTTTAATAACCTTCCATTGTGTATAAGATTAACTGTGATTAGAGGATCAGTAAAGTATGAGATCCTTCACATCCTTTCCAACTCAATACAGAAACAGGTCCATTTCCAAAACATCAGTTTTTATAGAAAAACTATCACAATCGATAAAGTTAAAAATAAGAGCCTTCAGCACAGTATTCTTTTATTAAAGGTCAGTCTGATTGCTCAAGACATGGCACTCTTCCAACAACTATTTGCTCTGCAAGAGGCAATACTGGAATTTGGAGAAGAGCTTGAATATTGTCAAAGCTCCAGTGAATCATCACCCTATGACTCACCATGTTCAACTCTGTCTAGCCTCAGCCCAAGTGACAGTGACAGCAAATGGACCAGGGTCAGTAACATTGTTTCATGAATTGTTGTTAGAATTTTACTCTAGAAAAAATGTAATTACATTGCTTCAAATGCTTTAAGGAATATATTCACAAGTAGTTGAATGGCATGACATTTAGATTTTAATGATTTATAAAGCTGTCATAGTTCAGACAATAGAATAAATGGATCTGTGGTCAATCCAACATGCAGTGAAGACAGTAGGTTGGATAAAGGTGGAAAAAAAATGGTATAAATCAGGCCATGATCATATTTTTCGATTATAAATGTTTATCACTATGTACATAATCTACATATTCATCGTATTCTCGTTCCAGCACTCTGTCAGTTTTGTGCGCCAGCAAGTCTCATATCCACCAATAAAGTGCAATCGTTCACGCCGAATAAAAGCCAGAAGTCCCTATCATGGTTGCCAAGACTCATATGATTCAGGGATTCATACGTCTGACCAAGAGATATTTGTGTGATGTATAAGAACATATAGGAGATCTTGAGGACTGCTCACATGTTCTATTATGCTTCAGCGGTTCCTGTAAAGAATTCAGTGTGAATACCTGTAATTATTCCAGGGTCATTCTTTGAAACTCTTCAAGAAATACACCAATGACTAATTACAAAGCAAACTGTAGATGTTCCTAGGTGTGTAAGAACTTCCAAATTAAATATTATTTTATGACTAATGTGCAAATATTTATCTGTAGATACATTAGTGTTAAATAACAATAAGGAAGTATGATGAAACTAGAATAATGGTACCGATGTTTAATTATTGAGTGTGTTAAATGTCAGTAAAATGGATAATTAAAAAGAGACTAAAAGTCAAAATGTATTTAGTAGCTGTGGTTATGAACAATTTCATATTTTATGTAAAGTGTGATACATAACCAAATGTACCTAATTCCTTGTCAATCCACTGGTTTCTGAGTCACTGCATTATTTAGCTTTGCATATAATGGGAATTACCCCTAGCTTCTGCAATAAAAATATGTCACCTAATTGCCTTCTGGCATCAAGCTACCAGTGCTGACATTGCCCATTATTATTGTTCTTTCAGTCCTACATAATATTGTTGTGTGGGCAGCAAAATACAGAAAGGATGGCTAGTACAGCAACAAAAATATTATGTTAACTAGAAAGAAATATTTCTAACAAATGTTATTTTACAGTAATTTCAGGCACATGCATACAAATTAAGTCAATACTAACAAGCTTGCAATAATAAATTATACATACCTTGAAACAAAAAAATAATTTGAAAAATTAAAATCACACTCTTAAACACTGTATAATTGCTGCCTTTATGTCAACACCAAACAATATTCATCGTATAAGAGAATCATTTGTGAAGTTCTATACAGTAAGAGTGTTGCCTATCATTTCATCATAAAATTTAAATATAAAGTATTTTGTATTTCCATCGCCATTTCGGCACCAATAATAACAGTACAAATAAATGATCTACAGGCCAGTGCTTAACAAAACTCAATCTACCAAGGCACCTTTGGTCTTCACTAAAAAGGGGGGAGACTAATCAGTGGGTCTGTCAGAATGAGTTAGTATCAGATACTTCATCCAGTGACAAAGGCAGTGTCAATGATTGAGATTAGCTTCTTCCAGCAGACCCAACAGATTTGGCCTCCACTCTTGCCTGAGATAGAAGTAGAAGAAGCTTCAAAAATGTTTTGTTCTTGTAGTAACAACCTTGATAAAAAATAATGTCCCACAAATACTGACATCCTGGCTAAAGACACAGGATATATCACGACATGCCAAGGAGGCACTGAGGGGAGGTAGAGGTATAGCTGTACCCACACTAAGCTTAGCACTACAAAGATCAACACCAGTCCCTGGCCGCTTTACCCTAGGAAAAGAGAGCTAGTACCAATCGTCAGGAGGCTGGGTGGGCCTCAGAGCCAGTGTGGATGGGTCCAAAAAATCTCATCCCAACAAAGGGTCAAACCCCAGACCAACCAGCCCATAGCAAGTTCCTACACTGACTACAATAATTCTGGCTGCCCTGACCATTTAATCAAAAATACTCTGAAATGAACTTCACTGGTGTATGCTTTCAAGCCTCACAAATAAAAAGATACAAAATAATTTTTCTATGTAAGAAATGTATAAATGTTAATGGGTGTCCCATTACACAATGAACAAAACTTAAAAAAGTATGGCACTGATTTGAGTAGTCAGTGTTTAAATTGTATCCAACAGATAAGCTTATAAGAAATGAATCTGCCTCATACTTAGGAGGAACCAGAAATTTTCAGAGACCAATTATTCTGACTTAAATTTTTCACAGTTACCCACATTTCTCGCAGGATAGCATTACGATGAAATATGAATTGGAGTTTTCAAAACAACTTAATGATTATAAAATCTTCACAGGCAAACTGCATGTACACGTAAGTTTGGAGATGACGTCCAAATCTCAGTGACCTGTTCTGTCTCCATCATAAGGAAATTATGAAGTCTGTAGTAACTATGTCATTTCATGACAAAGGAGACACAGCAGGTCTCCAAATCTTTGCACTTCAACACTAAAATGATGTGGCTGGTCACCCACAATGATATTACTAGAATAAAATCTCAAAATATGTCATTAGTAACTAAAATAATGAGACTGCAGTAAAATGTATAATGATTTAAATATAATTAGTAAGATGCATCAGGAACCAAAGGAGTAGGATGGCCTCGAACGTCGAAGGTGTGCACCTTGCTGACAGGTACATACTAATAAAACTCAAGTAAAGTCGGATATTCCTACTAAGTCCTCTACATGCATGTCCAAGTCAAGGTTCCTGGGCAACGTGTGCATGGCTAAGTCATGTAAGGGCAAAAAGTGAGTTCCCAACGCTTTAAAATTGGGACTGGTCAGTTAAGGGAGACAACCCCGACAGAAAACATCTGTCCTCCAGGATAGTTGGGGGTTGGGCATGAGGCTGACAACCCCATCCTACAAAATTTATTGTTCAGAAACCATGTAAAGGATGCCAGACAGATTTAGGAAGATGACCACGCAAACGAAATAAGGATAAAAATATGGTGTTAGCCACCTGGAATGTTTGAAGTTTATACAGACCTGGAGCCCTAGCCAAATAAAAGGATGAGTTAAATAAATATGGGATTGCCATAATTGCAATTCAAGAAATTAGGTGGAGTGGAAGTGAAATCTTTGATTCTGGAAATTTTATAGTATGATACAGTGGTAATAAAGAGAGAGGCAATTTGGAACTGGATTCCTAATAAATAAAAAATATAAACATCTTATTATGGGCTTTAGCCCAGAAACAGACTGTATATGTACTTTACAGATAAGAGGCGCATTCTTTAACACAACAATAATGTGTGTTCATGCCCCAACCGAAGAGAAAGATGAAGTGCAGAAAAATGACTTTTATGAGGACTTGGAAAGAATATATATGAAAGCACCCAAACATGATACAAAAGTCGTGATGGGGGACTTTAATGCCAGAGTGGGTAAGGAATTAGGTCTAGCTCCAAATGTAGGAAAATATAGCCTCCATGAAAAAATAAACAATAATGGATGGAGAATGATAGATTTTGCTATAACAAAGAATATGGCAATAAGTAGCACATTGTTCCAGCATAAAAGAATTCACAAAGAAACATGGAGATCACCAGATGAAACTACATAAAATCAGACTGATCATATGATGATTGACTCCCGACATGCTACAGATATACTAGATGTGAAAACCTGTAGAGGTGCGGATTGCGATAGTGACCATTACATGGTTAAAATTAAATACCGACAACGGATATCAACTATTGGGTAATTAAGTGCACAGAGAAATATCAAGTATAATGTAGAAAATCTGAAGGAGGGAACCAATGCTAAAGAATATAGAAATAAACTACTACAAATACTACCCAATATTGAGGATCAACGCGTAGAAGCCACCTGAAATGATATTAATACGTAAAGCAGCAGATAAAATTTTAGGACAGAGGTCAAGAATGGTAAGGAATGGCTGGTATGATGAGGAATGTAAGGAAGTACTTGAAGAACAAAATAATGCACGACTAAAAATGCTACAAAGGAAGATTCGGAGTAATACTGAAGCCTACAAAGAGGCACGTAGGGCACCAAGGAAAGTATATAGGAAGAAGAAAAAATATTATGAAGAGGAAAAACTGGAAGAACTACAAGAGAAATATAAAAGAAATAAATTGAAACAATTCTATGAAGGTATCCAACCAAGAACTACATTGTGTAAAAACAAACAGGGAGTAATTGTAGGAGAGGAGAAAGATGTACTGGAAGTGTGGGTAACATACTTTAAGGAATTACTTAATCCTAAATGTAATATGACAACATCAGAAGAAATCAATTATTTTGGACTGGAAAATAATATAATGGCACCTACACTACAAGATACTTTGTGAGTCATAAGAAATCTGAAGAATAATAGAGCGCCTGGGGAAGATTCAATTACCTTGGAATTAATCAAATATGGAGGTAGGAAGTTATGGAATAGAATTCATCAATTAATTAAAATAATATGGGAAACAGAACAGATGCCCAAAGAGTGGGGCATAGCCATAAGATGTCTGATATATAAACAAGGTGACAAGCTAGAGTGCCATAACTATTGTGGAATAACTCTTCTCAATGTAACTTATAAGATCTTCACAAATCTATTGACCAGATATACAGAAACCTACGTTGATGAAATATTAGGAGAGTACCAGTGCGGCTTCCAGAAAGGTAGATCTACTACTGACCAGATTTTTTGTCTGAGAATGATCTTGGAGAAAGCATGTGAATATAAGGTAGATATACATCAATTGTATATTGATTATAAACAAGCATATGATACCATAAATAGGGCTGAGCTGGTGGAAATAATGAAAGAGTTTGAAATATCAATGAAGTTGGTAAGATTGGTCAGAATGACCTTAACAAATACAAATAGTAAGGTGAAAATCCAAGGGAAGCTATCACTTAGTTTTGAGACAACGATTGGACTGCGTCAAGGAGGTTCATTATCCACTCTTTTATTTAATTTGTATATGGAAAGGATAATAAGAAATGTTAGAATCAACCCAGGCGGAACAATTTTTAATAGAACAAGGCAATGCCTTGCGTATGCAGATGATGTAGTGATTCTGGGGAGAACAGAAGGATATATAAAAAGAACATTAGAAGAGATGGCAGAAATAACCCAACAGATAGGCCTTCAGATGAATGACACTACAACAAAATACATGATAAATAGACAAGATGGAAATAAGGTAAAGGAAATTGAGTTGATGGGAAAGAGATATGAAAAAGCAGAATCTTTCAAATATCTGGGTGCAGTGATGACAAGTCTTAATGAGATAGAAACTGAGATCAAAAGTAAAACTGCTGTCGGCAACAAATGCTATTATGTATTAGGACCAATAATTAACCCTTATCCTGCTAACGTGGAAAATATGGTGAGCCCCTAATTGGGCCAGCTAATGGCAAATGGGATTTAACTCGGCGTTTAAAGGGTTGAAGATCTATATCCCAGTCAATAAAAAATTTGTCTCTACAAAACGATCATAAGATCAGCTGTGACATATGGAGCAGAGACAGGGATGCTGACAAGTAAAACTGAAAAAATGTTACTGACATGGGAGAGAAAGATATTGAGGAAAGTATATGGACCCACAAATGAGAATGGACAGTGGAGAATTAAAACAAATGAAGAATTGAGAACCAAATATAAATCCCAAGATATTGTGACCATAATAAAGATTCGAAGACTAGAGTGGCTTGGACTTGTAAGTAGAATGAATGAGACCAGGTCTGTAAAGAAGATTTTTTAAGGAAAATTAGAAGGAAGAAGAGATAGAGGACAACCCAGACTCAGGTGGATATACGATGTGGAAGACAATTTAAGGAAGCTCGGTGTGAAATGATGGAAAAAAAAAAGCACTGAATAGAGAGGAATGGGCACCAATTATAAGGGAAGCCAAGGCCAAACTGAAAGGGCCATAGCACTATAGGAAGAAGTAAGATCCATCATATCAGTTACCTTCTCTTGCTCATTTTATGAAGTTGGTTCCTCAGAAGTGTGCTTAAATGTGAATTGCTGCTGTCACTTTCAGAATCTGGTAAAAAGGAAGTGTTATGAAGGTCAGTCTGTAATCTGAATCAGTATTTCATTTCTGAATCAACTACATTCATTTTCCACAACCAGGATAAAATGTTGTACCCAACTGTAGATACAATGGTGAAATATCAGGTTCTTTGGCAGTGAATATTAAGATTATGGTCTTCTCAGTTGTGATACCATGTGGTATGGCAGATAGGTACCAACAATTAGTATAAAACTTGCTGCCTCCATCTTCAGGTACGAGAAAGAACAGGTGACATGTTTCTCTGAAATACTGAAGCATATTTACCAGTCTACTTGGCATCACATCATAGGATACCATAATCTTAATATTTTTCAAGTTACAAAAGACATTTGTATTCTACTAAAGTGCCTTAGGTCTTACTGGACAGGTTGTAAGTGAGATTCACATCCATTTTTAGTGTGATGACAAAAATAACAATTCCCACAGTCTGTGTCAAGGATTAGAGTCCATATGCACATACTAAAGACAACACTTTAATTCAGTCATCATCAGTATCACATTTCTTTACCACACTAGGACCAAAAATAAGTTTCATGTCTTTCTTGCTGGCAGTTCATTTATATTTTAATTTTTTCAAGTAATTTTGGAAGTAAGTAATGCATGAAGACTTTCTAAACTCAGCTTGCTATACAGTATAAAGTAACATTATGGTGCTCTGGAATGTGCAGGTCTACAGTCTGTTACATAGTACAAAGATTTCAGAGAAACCTGTTACCTCTGTCAGCAGGGTATTAGAATCTTAATTAGGGCTCAACACTTTTCCTCCTAAATAATGGTGCTTATCTACCAGCCTACAAGTTGTTGGGGGCCCATAAGACTGTGTTTATTTCTCAGTAAAAAAGTGATGCAGATTTCAAATTAATGCCATGATACAATACCTGCAGTGAAATACAGAGAGTAACTTGACTTTCTCACTATGACTGCCAGCAACAAAAAGTAGACGCACAACCAGAAATTTTCAATGGGGGGGGTGCTATATATAAGTTCTGTTGGATTTTAAAAATTGTGTTATAGAAGTCATGTCATAAATATAACTGTGACATTACACTATTTAAAACTGCATTTACATACATATAACCACATGTTCCACATGAGAAGCTTTATGAAGTATTATTCCTCACCAAATACTATTTGGGTGATCAAATCAAGAAGAATGAGATGTGTGAGGCATGTAGCCGGTATGGGAAACAGGAGAGGTGCATACAGAGTTTTGATGTGGAGAACTGTGGACAAGAGACCACTTGGAAGACCTTCGCATACATTTGGGGGATAATATTAAAATGGATCTGCAAGAAGTGAGATGTGGAGGCATGGACTGCAGTGATGTGGCTAAAGACAGGGACAGGTGGTGGGCGCTGTGGTAATGAACCTTTGAATTCCGTAAAATGCAGGCAATTTCTTGACTAGTATCTCAGGAAGGGCTCTGCACCATGAGTTGGTTAGTTCAGTGACTCACTGTCTAATTTACATCACAAGGTCTAATCTTCTTGATTTTTTTTAAGTTTATCAAAGCCTTCCCCTAGTTTTTTATTTTATTTTTCAAAATTACAATGTACTAGTTTTCAGCCTATTTCAATAGCAGGTAAACTGCATGAAACCAATGACATCATTGTGTCTGCAATTTTTTTTTTAATTTCAATTTGGGTGGGGGGGGCCGCAGCCCAGCAGCCCCCCTTTGGATGCATGTCAGACTATAAGTAATATGTTTCTCTGTCATCTATGGCAATGAGTTTAATAAAAAGAGATTTGGAAGTGTTTCCTGGAAACTTGTACTTACCAATAGATTCATCACCCTCAAAATCACTTGGCTCAACAGACAATGTATGCTGCTCTGCTCCTTCATTAAAGTTCTGGAGAGGTGGTCTCTGACGTCCTTGCACAGGCGGAGGTTTTAATGTGTTTTTGTTTCCTTCCTCTGCTCTCTCACGTGCTCGAGCTAGGACGGCCTGTAGTTCTTGTGATCGTGTGGTTTTATACTGTAAAAAAAATTATAAAATAATAACACATTAAATAACTGGGCCCCACTTCAATTCCAGGCCAGTCCACATGGAATTTATGGTGGACAAAATGACAGCGGGACAGGTTTTTCTTAAGGTATTCTTGTTTTCCCCTGTCAGTATTACGTGGGCAATTCCAATATCAACCTCTGATTGGTTGTCATAGCGCCAAAGCGCACGCTCAGTAGTAACAAGTAACGTTTGTTATCACTGAACGCCTACCCTCACACATTTTCGCTGTGGAGTGTAGGAGTAATTACTGATGAAACATGGACACTATCATCGCCGCTCCCATCAGCTGTGAGGTACGTATTCTGGGACCATAAGGGAATTTTGTTGACAGAATTCATAGCACCAGGGACCACAACAACGTCAGAAGTTTGTTGTGAAACGCCGAATAAGCTTCAGAGGTTGATCCAAAAAAAAAAAAACGGCGCAGGATGCTCACTATAGGCGTCGTTCTCCTGCATGACAACGGGCGGCCCCATACCACGGCTCACACAAATGCTTTAATCAAGCTCTTCAACTGGGACATTTTCGACCACCCTCCCTACAGTCCGAATCTGGCACCAAGCGATTACCATCTCTTCACCAAGATGAAGGTCTGGTTGGCTACCCAATGCTTCCACACCAACGAAGAGCTCATGGATGGAGTCAACAACTGGCTGCACAACTTGGCAGCACCGTTCTTTGACGAGGGACTACAAAAACTAGTGTCATGGTATGACATGTGCCTAAATGTGGATGGCAACTATGTGGAGAAGTAATGCAGTTATGTATGTAACTGTTCCATATAATAAGGTTTTGTTCTCTATTTTGTATTTTTTTAACCAGCCAATTGGATGTTGGAATTGCCCTCATATTCTGCCAATGCTCCAGTCTCATTCAATATATCATCAGTATTATGTAATCATAGCAATTGACCGAATCGTCAAATAAAGCATGTCTCTTTGCCTCTACTCTTTAATTCTTGTCAAGAAACACACAGCAGTTAAAGTTTATAGAGATGTAATGGGTAAAGACAGGTTGCTGCATGTAACATATGGATGCAGTCTAAAAGACAAAATAGGTAGATAATGGACATGAGATTTTGAAACAAGTGTAGGCATTAAGTTGCCTCAACCATGAAGAAGGAGGAGGAGGAAGAACAGAAAATATGAAAATAATCTTTGCAAAATGTTTTCACGCTCAATTAATTTCATTTCTTGCCACTCATTATTACATTTAAAAAGTGTGTGATACTCCCTAGTTGCATGTTTATAAGTAGGAGTCCCTCTCAAAGACATAAGAATATCCTTAATCATCTCCGTTCTGAATTAATTTATTTATTTGTGTTTTTAATGACACTGTCGGTAGTGCAGACTATTGAATGGTACGATCTTTAGTAAATAATAAATTAGAAGGGATGTGAAAGGGAATAATCATGGCCTAATTTCAGATACAATCCTGGAATCTGCCTGAAGATCCTCTGTAAAACCACAAAAACTCTAAGAATAGTCCGCATTCAGGCTGAGGTGCAAGCAGAACTGTTACTTGAACCAGCTTGTTCGGCATTTATGCCTTAAAGTTTATTGGGAAGGAAAGAATTTAAATCTTATAGTATTAATTATAGTTTAACAAAAAAAAAAAAAAGAATAATTCACTGTGGCTGATTACTTACAAGACTCTATCTTTCCAGTAATTAAGGACCCACAAAATGAACACTACTCCTACTGATAAGAAAGAGAAACGGATGGTAAAAACAAGGGATTTAAAAACTGTGGGACAAGTTTTTATTTGCAGGGTTTATCTTCTTACACAAGGAATGTAAATACCACCATATGCTGCATAAACTTTTTTTTTTTTAATACTGTATTCAGCTTTCCATTACTTAATAGTAGTTTGGTTTGGTTTGGTTTATTTGTTCATCCATTCAGTCACGTATGTAACAATGGTTACATCAATTACAGATTACAATTTACAACACAACTTATTATCTTATATGTCCACACAATATAATATAATAAATAAAAATACAAAATTTAAAGACCAACTGGAAGTGGTATCTGTCACTACATCTACATATATGTGCATTTATTTAAATATACCTAAGAGTTAAGAATTCAAATTAAAAGTAATAATATAGAATGGTATTGAGTTATGTTACATGTAAGAATAATTATATGTGTACTTTTAAAATGATTACGCTGAGCCAAGATCTCTATTGGAATTCCAAGCAAAATATTCCTCCAATGAGTAAAATGAATTTATAAGAAAGAAACTTTTTAAAACAGATCTGAATTGCTTTATGTCATGAGATGTATTTTTTATGCTAGTAAGTAGGTGATTAAGAACTTTGATTCCAAATTAAAAGGGATCTTTTTGGAAAGTTTTTAAGTTTACAGTTAGAGTATGAAAGTCAGAACGAAATGTGGTGTTAATATTATAAATTTCTAAATTCAATTCATGTAAATCTGTAATTTTGGCAACAAATAATAAAAGGAAAAAAATTATTGTTATTTTAATGGTAGAATTTTTAGATTCTTGAATATATGATGACAAGAATCTCTATTTCTGGCATTCATAATTATTCTAATTATCCTTTTATGAATTTTAAAAATATCAGAGCTGTATGCAGAATTACCCCAGGAAATTATGCCGTATGATAGGATGGAATGAAAATATGAAAAGTAAATTGTTTTTAGTGTATCTTGGGACATAAAATGTTTGACATACCTAATTGCATAGATTGCTCTGCTTAGTTTATCATCATTTGATCAATATGGGTTTTCTATGACAAGGAACTATCTATATCTAATCCAAGAAATTTAGTATTTTTAGTCTCTTTAATCAGTTTATTGTCACAACTTATTTTTTTATTAATTTCATAACTATTTTTAGGCCTAAATTGCAAAACATAGGTTTTATCAAAATTTAATGATAACGAGTTACCTCTGACCCAGTCATTTATATTACCAATTATATTGTTAATATATTCTTTAAATTTTGAGAGACTAGGATTTGTAATTATTATGCTTGTGTCATCTGCAAATAGAATCGGTTTTGATGGCTCAGCTACTATATTCAGATGATCATTTATATAGATTAAGAAGAACAAAGGACCAAATATTGAACCTTGAGGAACACCATGTTTTATTTTGCCCCATCCTGAAAAAGTAGTAGTATTATTAGAAGAGCTATTATTTATTAGTACTGTGTGATATCTGTCATTGAAGTATGATCTTAGCAGTGAATTGGTTTTGCCTCTGAATCCATAAAATTCACATTTCGATAATAGTATATCATGATTTACGGAGTCAAATGCTTTTTCTACGTCACAAAATATTCCACCAACTGTTAATTTATCATTAGGTGCTAGTAATATTTCTTTTATTAGTTTGAAGGAGGCTTTTTCAGTTGAGGAATTATTTCTGAAGCCATCTTGTTTGGTTGCTAATATATTGTTTTGGTTGATGTGTTGGTACAATCTTGTATATATAACTTTTTCCAGAATCTTTGAAAAGGATGTAAGTAAAGAGATAGGTCTAAAATTGGTTATATCCATTCTGTCTCCTTTTATACGTAAGGGCATAATTTCAGAAAATTTTAATCAGGAGGGAAAAATACCTGACGAAAGTGATTTGTTACATATGTATGTTAGAGGAGATGTGATGAGAGGTGTACTTACTTTTAGAATTTTCATATGAATCCCTTCAAATCTATGAGAGTTTTTGGATTTTAGTTATTTGATAATTTTTTTTATTTCTGTGTGTGTATTGTAATATTTTAGTTTCATGTTTGAACAGGGAAGCTGAAAGTTTTTATGAAGATAATGTATGGAATTGTTACAATTTAATGAAGTTTTATCATTTTTAGTGTTACTAGTTATTTTGTCAGCTACTGTTAAGAAGTAGTTATTGAAAGAGTCTGCAATTGATTGTTGATTAGTAATTAACTTTCCATCTATATTTTTGAGTTGAGTACCTTCATTTGTATGGATTTTGCATGTTTCCATTTTTATAACATTCAAGGTAGTTTTTATTTTATTGTTGGACATATTAATTGCTCTTGTTAAACAAACCCCAATCCAGCATCCAAAACAAAAGCAAGCAATTAGAACTAAGATAGCACTCACCCCTGAAATACTTCTTTGTACATGAAGCTGTGAATCAAGGCGATGACCTTCATCTTTACCACAACATTGCTCCAGTTTGGATTTTGAAAGAGAGAAGAGTTCTCCTCCACTTACACCACCTAGCTGCTTGCGAGCTCTAAAAACAAGTAAATTATCTTTAGAAGGTGTTGCTATTGTACAGTACCAGAAAGTACATAACAGTAATTCCAATGAAAAAAACAATAATCAACAGTGGTGTAGTGTTGGCAGTGGAACGTGTGCTAGTATTATTTGGAGATGCTGCCTGTAGAAACTGGACAGTGCTGGTTTTGAGGTTCCCATGGTGGCAGAGGCATAGTTAGGTTTTTTGAAGCCCAGGGCAAGCAATCACAACGGCCAATCCTGCTAGAAATTATGAACTTTAAAAACATCACAATCATTTATTGCAATTCCTTTTATTTGTGTAAATAATTTAAAATATGTTGAGTGCAGAAAATAAAATTTTTTAATTTTGAAATATTGGTTTTACCACCCTTTTGGAATCTGCTGCCCTGGGCAGTCTCATCATTCCCCACACACCGCAGCTATGCCACTGCATGGTGGTGAGCCCAGTGATTACAATCATCTGGTGTGTGACACTGTGGAGTATAGTATAAAATTCATATCGGCGTTGTGGAGGAAACTACTGCCTCCATTATGATCAACAGGTTTTCACAAATTTTCCAACCCTCTAGGTGCCATCTCAAAATTCTATATGCCAGAAGGGTGAAATACAGAAAATTCCATACTGAGAACCACAAATATAAGAGGCCACCATACAAAACCTTACTGCCACAACAACTGGCTCTTGGGATTTGGGCACCCTTTCTGTTCACTAGGCAGTGTTGCTGAGCCTCTTGTTACTTGCTTGTCCTAAATCCAAACATTCTCCTCAGCACATGTTCTTGAAGATCCTCAGTCTATGTTCTTCCCCTCACATAAAACACAAAGATGCACTTCCAGACAGAACAACAGGAAAAATTATGGTTTTTTGTATTTAATCTTCAGAATTTCACACAGTAGGTGGAGTTCTTTTATCTACTCAGGGTAAAGCTACTAAACTTTTTTTTTAGTTGCTTGTAAACTAGTAAGTGTAATACTAAATTCTGTGTCAACTGTACATGCAAGTACAAAGTATATATTTTTCATAAACCATCACTGGAGAACCATTTCAAAATAATTCTTCAACTTTCAACTTACCTTCCACTGAAGCCCTTTGCTTCAAGCCAATTTTGAACTTCTTCTGGATTAGACCTCTGGCTGATATATACTTCTGGAGTTTTTACAATTTCCAAATTGCGTCTCTTCTCCCGGAACAACTCCAAAACAGACTTCAGCTCTTCCTGTAAGTCCTGGGAACTCTCAGCTAGAGGTAAACAGTGGTGAGAAAGCTGGTGTCTGTTACCACATTACTTGGAACTTGTATGAGTTTATTCCAATGAACAGCAATTCAAAATAATTTGTACCAAATATCATGGAAGATAAAACTGATCTCTGTGCTTAATTTAAACATCAAACTTTGAAGACTTATGAGACAGTCAAAACGCAGCACCACACACACCTTTGGCACTTGAACTCCACGCCTTGGCCACTTTTTGTCTGGCAAATGAGCCTCATACACCAGTTCGATAAGATACTAGTTTGGCTGCAGATTCAGTCATGATGCTGTCTCTGTTGCAAATCAAACCCCAACTCCTTGGTCACACAGTCTATAACCCAGTCATTACACTGAGCTACAGACAAGAATTAACTGAATATTCTTTGTATGCACTGTCAAGGTAGTACAAACAGCTAGAACATTTGAACTGAAACCTACAATATAAAAAGTAGACCTACATTGAAAACAAACTGCTGTAGTAAAATACATACACTGTCCCTCAAAATAAGCTGCTATCACATTACGTAACTCCTTACTTTCAAATTCATGGATGTGAACATCTAAGAGTGCGTGTTTCTACCAAATACATTTCAACTATCGTACCAAACCAACTTTGCATATTGAAGTTGGTTTCCACCAGTACATTAGAGAAAAAATAAAGCAGTTCAGATATTCCAACCTCAGTGCATGCAGTTTGTTTACTTTAGTGGCAGATATGAACATTTTTGAATCTATGGAATACTTGTGTTAAAATATTTTTGTATCATTCACAGCCATAAAATGACCTCTATTTTGTTACTTCTACAGAATAGTAAGTAGACTTTAGCTCAGGTAATATGGTGCATGGGCAAAAAGAGCCCCACAATACCCACAAATAGAAGTCTGTGTAGGCCCCTCAAGTCTAGAAATGTCCCCTACAGGAATTTAATGAACCTTGGTCCAGTCCAAAGCAGCCATTAAACCATCTCACTCCCACATTTCCTCACCTCTGATTAGTGCCAAAATTAAAAATGTATCTTAGTGCTAAGACTATGGAGCTATGAATCCACTCAGCTGCAGACCTTCAGAGAATAGTGCTTAATCAAGGATAAGGACAAATCTACTTCCAACATGAGAGATTAATTTTTTGTAAAGAACAGTCAGCAGCCTAAGACTATTTGGTGCCCAAAAAAAAGAGGATTAATGACAAACACTCTGACAGTGAAATGGAATGAAGGGGGAGTGACCTAATTTGATGAAAAATTCTAACCCCCCCCCCCCCCCAGTGACTGAGAAAAACCACGAGAAACCTACCCAATTTGTATCCTTGCTGAGAATTGAACTAAACACCTCCCAAATAAAATCAGAAGTGGTATAATGAAACAGGTTGAGGCTGGGTAACCTAGACATGCTGTCATTGGGTCCCTGATGGAGTCAATGGGAGTCAACATTTTTAAATGTCACACAGCATACCACATACTGTGGGCAGCACCATAATGTAACATAAAAACTGTATGGAATTGGATGGTGGCTATGTATGAAAAATGACATACAACTCTTGCAACGTGTGTACATGGTTAAGTCCCGTAATTGCTTGTAAATACAAGGCTCTCAGATGTAAAGGAGAAAGAAAATAAGGACAGATTACATTTAACCCACTTTATCTGATATCTGACAGTTCCTATTTCACATGCAACCCAGCAAGGAAAAGTTGTTTTGAATGCTGCCAGACATGACTGCAGTATTCCCCTGGAATAACGAGCATCAGTCCTTATGCATCTTCTAGGGTTTGACACTGCATAGTGGCAACATCCTTCCACACCACAGGTAAATTTTACCAGAGTATGTGGTAGCACATCTCAGACAACAATCTACTTTCAACCCATTTGTTTGAGTATTAGAATGAACACAAAATTCTTCTGATATATTACACCAGGGCTGGCCAACATGCAGCCCTTGGTCACCTGAATAGTTTCAGTTTAACAAATGTAATACTAAGATCAACAGAACATAGTATGTATAGTATTATCCAACAGATGCACAAACATAGAATTCGTAGATACCATTAGAATTATTATAAACTATTTAAAATTGTTCCAACATGTTTCGTATCACAAGGGATCCATCATCAGGGAGCTCTATACAGTGCTTGGCTAAAATTAAATTAATGGTTCTATCATAAAACCATTACTGTAATTTTAGCCAAGCACTGTATAGAGCTCCCTGATGATGAATCCCTTGTGATCTGAAACATGTTGGAGCAATTTTAAGTATTTTAAATATTTTATAATAATTCTAATTGTACCTACGAATTATATATTTGCGCATCTGTTGGATAATAAAATGTTTTAATCGTCATTGATGCATGGTAAAAACATGAAGATAGTATGGCAACCTTATTAGCAGAGAAAATGTTTAGGAAATGGAAATCACTTTTAAGGCAGCACACATTAAACCAATCATTCTTTGTGTTTTCTTGAGTTTTGTAAAGCCTACTTCTTTGTCATTCAATGGCACTTTTTGCGCAACTTGCAAATAATGGCCTTCTACTGAATTCAGTACTCCCCCTCAGCTTTTGATATAAGTATACAGAAGTGCGGCCCTCATGCAAGTCCATTGCAAATTATGTGGTCCTTCTGTGGGGTGAAGTTGACCAGCCCTGCATTCTGTCATGTCAACTGGTACAGCTACAAACATTTACAGTACTAGATTGGAGTGTATGTACTTGTCTAACACAACTATATGACAGCAGAGATATGTATAGAAATACATATCTCTACCATCATATAGTTGTGTTAGACAAGTACATACACTCCAATCTAGTTTAATTATAAACACAACGGGGATGATGAGCCTTATGATCATACACAGTACAATTGCAATGCAACACGATTACAATACTCCTGCTTGACCTTAACCATGAAGGCATTACAAACCTCTGAAACATCAGTACCTATTATGATGTTAGCATACCAGAACATGTGAAGCTGCTGCAACACTGTTATGCAAACCTTCGGCCTCACATCACTTCACATCACATTGCCTCTCCTCTTTGAAACCATTTATATAGCTTGCCATAATACATACAAAAATTTTGAGTATGTAATTATAATTACATAATTATGAAAAACCAGACAGACAGTAAAAGACACACCAACTTTTTTTGCTCATAGTCTGCCTTTTATTGAAAATATATTCTCCTTCCAAATTTTTGGCAGTAAAAGAATTACCAGCAGCAAATTCATAACACACTACATTAAACAGTTTTCAATTTACAGTCTTTCAAAGCAACCAAAAAGTAAAGCAGATGTTTAAAAATGTGTACCACATCAAACATCTTAGGACCTTGAAGCATACTCAGTAATGTTATGTGCCCACATTAACAAACTATCTTGTAAGTGAAAATATGCCAAATGTGTTCAGGGTAGGAGAGGTTTACTTACCTCTGGACATCATGGTTGCACTCCGTGACCGTGGAGTTACAGGTGATGCAGGGGCACTATCTGTAGGTGGGGGTGGAGGGGGAGGAGGAGATGTTGCACCCATACTTCTCCCATGATTCCATGAATTAGGAACTCCATCTTCATCTGTACTTAAGTCAGGATCTGTAAGTGTCACCATGAGTAAGGTATTGCCCGACGGATTACAGCAGATTAGAAATGACAGGAACACAGCACAGCTGTACACACACCACAAAGCTTTGCAAGGAAGGACGTCAAACAAAAGCAAACACATATTCCACAGATAGCAATTTATTTATTGGTTCAAGAATACACAATTTCAATTAGAGTTAAGTTATATAACACTATTAAAAATATACATTCACCTGTAACAGTTAAGATTTGTAATACTTCTTGTTAAAATCAAAACTTCACTATACAAGATATAAACAGATCTTTGGAATATTAAACATAAAAGAATTATTAAAAATACATAGCACAATCACACTGCAAAGTAATAATATGATACAGACTATAACACATGCTGGAGGAGCCGACTGTGCTTGTACATCAAAATTAACCCCATACCATAGTACCTCTATGTTGCTCACGAAAACAGCAACATGTTGTAACCCACTGATATACGATTTCACTGGAGACAGAAAAAATTTGGCAGATCCTTAACAGACCAATACATAAGCATGTTATGTTTATGAAAGTACGTCAAAAAGCAATTTTTTTGCAGGCACATAAACATGACAAAAGGTATGTCTGAAACACAACTGTCTAATAATTCAGGAATCAAATTTGATGAATTGTGAGGGTTATGAAACACTGTTGTTTCATGAGCGATATGTGCAGCATACAGGGCAACAATCGTTGTCACTTTAACCTATTAGCTTCAGGCCACAAAGTGATTTTTCTCTGATGATGGAACCTACAATGGAGCAGGGAAACGCAGATGCAACATCATTTCAAATTCTGGAAAGACTCTGGATGGAAGATTCACATTTGCATTAACCAGAAACAGACAAATCAAGTTAACTTTGTTACAAACCACTTTAAATCTTGTCATAAATAACGTTAACTCTTGTTACAATTTAAAATGTTTCATTCGGATCTGATAACTGTTTTGACTTGAGAGTCTTATAACCCAGGGAAGATATCAGGTGGACAGGCACTGTCCTCTTAAACTGGGACATTAAAAACTTAATATAATCCTCCATCCTTTAAAACTGCAATCATCTGAATTAGTCTCAATACAGCCATAGTCACTAGCTAACAATTTTCCCTCTCTGTATCCACTAAGCCCATCAAATGACAGTATAAACTTTCAAGCTACTAAGAAGTGCAAAACATCTGTAGGATTGGTAAAAAAAATTGTGCCCCAATCAAAATAAGAAAACAGCCCACACAAGAACATGAAGACTGTTTCAAAATAAGTACAAAAAAATAAAAGAAGCTGACTTACAGAGTACCAACTTGTTTCTGAATCTCTTCCCTTTGAGTTGATCATGAACTACATGACAAACACAAAATAATATTAAAACAGAATGTCATTGTGCTATGGGTCGTGTCAAACGTACTGAGAAAGACTCTTCAAAAAAGAAAGCACAATACAGAGGGGACAGTCAAACCAGTAATAAGGCAACATACAGAACATTATTCAATGCAACACACTGTACATACACGAAACTAGTAAAACACATAAACATCAATTAATATGCTTATTAATTTTGGATATTCTATATGTCAAATATTAACTTCTAAAAATTAATAGACTCCCTCTGATAATATACAAAAATAATCACTTCTTTATCTCATAGCCAAGAATAAAAACAAGCCACACAAGACTGACCACATGTTCCAGATCTGCAAACAGCACAAGCTTCCTGCTTTACACTCACACAAACACTGATAACCACATTAAACTCCTAGACAACTGTCACTACAATATTCAGCTGAAACTCTGAATCAGTGCTTCTGAACTGTACTGAAGTCCAAGATCGAGGAACGAGTGATTCAATGTTAAATCAAAACAGACAGTATGAATTTCAAATTATGGAACTCTGTAATGTTTATGGGTGTGTGTTCCAAATCCAAATGAAAGCTGTTCAGATACACAAATATTTTAAACCTTTTAACATTCTTGCTATACCAGACTGTTTGATGGAGAAAAAAAGTTTGGTACACCAAATTTCATCTGAAGACAAAAATGTAAACTGTCCCATGAAGTAAACATCACTCCAAGAAGTCATTTAGTGGACAGAGAGGAAAACATAGCCATATCAGCCATTACGTTCTAAACCTAGGCACTAAGGTTACACTTCGTACTTTGTTATCTCCCAACTTGTGTTAGCTCTTTCTTAACTGGTTACAGTTAAGAAAAAATATGTACAAAGATCTGTTACTATTTTCCATGCTAAGTGTTAATATATGTATGTATCTATGTATGTATGTACGTACATATGTATGTACGTATGTGTGGTATGTATGTGTGTATGTATGTATGTGTGGTACGTATGTACGTACGTATGTATGTAAGTATGTATGTATGTATGTGTGGTAAGTATGTATGTATGTATGTATATGTTTATCAACTTAGACACTGATATTTAGATGGCATAAGTTAAAGATAAACACAACTCTTCCAGTGAACCAAATCTAAACATAATATTATGGTCTTCTGGGACTGCATGCTGTTGAGTTTGGTACAATTTGAAGGAACCTGCTGCCTCTCTTTTCAGAGTAGAACAGTCACTCTTCTAACCTGAAGATGAAAGCAGCAGGTTCCTCCAAATGTTGTTTCCTATCTACACACCTGCAGTGCCACATCTCAGAAGACCATCATGAATACCAATGCCACAAGAATCTAAAACTTCAAAACTACAGACATTCCATGCAAGGGACAAATCCCAGACAAACCTAAAACCAGGTTCACACTGACATTTGGACAATCAAATTCAGTTTGGCAAAATACATACATAATAGGCCTATATAACCAGTTTACACAAGGCACATATGTAGCACCACAGCAACACAGATATAAAGTCAGCATTGTGAGTTCTATAAAGCATTTGCAGCAGTACGGATGAGGTATCGATTCTTCTAAGACATACTGCTGCACCGTTAGTTTCGGGTTCCTGATGTTACATGATGACACAGTGGTCTGGTCTTCAAGGATCATAATGCCATGATGCAAGAAGAAATGTCAGGAACTAAATACCCAGACATACAGCATTATATCCCAGAAAAACACACACCTCAAAGCTGTAACTGCTCAACAACTCATAGCGCCATTTTCACAGATTCTTATCATTAACCCAACAGGGTTCATTGTTATCAGATACACAGAAGTATATGCTATGTACATCATAAAACTGTTTCTACGACAAAGAGTAAAAACTGAAGCAACTTATTGCCTACAGCTCAATAGTTACATCAAATTCATCTGAGATACACTGAATTGCTGCCTTCTGGGATACGATACTGTGAGGTCCAGTAGAAGTGAAATGACATTTCAGAGGATACTACTGCCTCAATCATAGATCACCATGGAGGAATGAATTTATCCCAAAGGGCAGGTTTCTCCAAAACATTGGTACACTTCTACCAGGCTACATGGAGTCACATTCCAGAAAAATTTTCATAGTCACTGCTGTGAGAAACTCAGCTTTCCAGAATTGCATCCATCTGATGAAAGTTTCAACCTAATATAACCAACAGCTAAATTCTTATTTCTCAATGACACATTTGTGTAGGCAAAATAAGGTAAGGACATTTTACACCTTCAAAATCTAGAACTTCACAGATTGCATGGTAGTTCTAAACCACAACACATACCATTGTTCTTTATGTAAACTGTGAAAAACCAACAGTCTTTCTTACCTCTAGGCTACTACAATAAGTGAAGCTGAGAATGGGCAATGTCAACCAGCAGTGTTTTCAGAAATGGATCAGCTTAATGATGTGAGACAAACCTACATGCCTTGCCTTATCTCTTCTTTACTGCCTCACGTTCTACATCCCTTATGCTAGTTTATTTCTATAATTTTATGATCCACATTTTTCTGTACTGCTTCAGATGAAAATTATTTGTTCACAATGTGGTCTTTTAGGTTATTATAACATGATGTGATCTGGCAGCTGGATGTCAGTGTTTTGGAGGACTGTGAAGCCTTTGTGTTCATTGCAGGACATCAATCATGAAGATGGAGGTAGTGTGTTTATATGAAATTTTGATACCCATATACCAGACTGCAACAATCAGTTATAACTTGGAAGTCAACAATATGAATTTTCACTGCCAAAAAACTTCAAATCTTACAAAAACTGTATATGTTTTATGGATTACAAATGATAAGCTATGAAATGGGAATGACTCAACCACGGTCCATTTTAAAACAGTTGCCTGGACAGGTTGGGAACACAAGAAAATGGCTGATTCTGGGATCATTCAAGATCTCCTCAGATGTAAATCAAACCTGGACACCCTCCATGACCAGTGCTTCTGATCATAATGTTATACACCAGCATGCAACAAACACAACAACAAATACAGATATTCAGCAATGCAGGTAAGTTTTACTGGCCATGCACCACACTACTGCAAGTGTCACAGCGCAGTGCAAATGGCCAAGGACTGCTACTACAACACTAATACTGCTACCCTCCAATGAAAGAATGGCCACCAACTCCATACTAAATTGAAAGCTCTAAAACCCCGTATTCCCAAAAAATAAACTGTTGCCTCGAAATTTGAAGATGGGTGCCAAATCCTCCCCCATCCCCTAGGTACCAGAAAACAAAAACGTGTATTCCCAGCAGTTTAAATGTAACTGGTAATATGCGCAGATGGAAGATTTGTTAACTGCCAGTACTATATAAAACACTTTCCTTAATATTATATGCATGTCTACAGTTACACAAAGATAGTTAATACAATGTCACCCTAAAGCTGCATGAGATTACAGGCTCTTGTCACGATGCATATTAACATCTGGTGTTTTTAGGCTGTTGGGCAGTATCAAATGGTTACAATTCACCAACGTTGTGGTGCACTTGTCTAGTACACAAACAAGTACACCACAAAAAAAACACCAAACCTCCATACTTTGACATATTTATCCCCTGCATACTTCTCCTTTCCCTCCTTGTAACACCTCATCCCTCCTATGTGATTAGCACACCCACATCTCCAGACACCTCCCATGTCTCAACCTATATATATATACACACACACACACATCCAAACCACTTGTACCCAGATGATGGGACTGACAAGACATCCCTAAACACCATCTAATTTTAACTGGTTGATACTATGCAACAGCCCAGAAACACCAGGTTCTAACCCACAGCTGCACTGCCATATGCATAAAAAATGGAGGGTGTTAAAAATATTACCCCTTATATATAATACAAAACTGTAGATACACTAACAACAGATTTATAAAATGTACAAGAAAGACATGACTCATATACAAAATCTGAGTATATATGGTAGACATGTGCAAAAAATGTTCCTGTCAATCACAGAATGGATGTGTAATAACTTGAAAGGTATCAGGTTACAATTTGAATGCACTGCTAACATGCAGCTGGAAGTAGATATAAAGTGACAACTTTATCAATGTCTTTATGATTACATGCAATGGAACAGTATCACATACTTACTGCTTTTGGACGGACACTTACACTCAACTTAAGAGGATACCTGAGCTTCAGTTATTTCATACAACTGTATTTTTGCAAGGATGCGAACATGTTCTGCAATCAAACTGCTTCAGCATTAGAAACATGTTTCAAGATGAGTATGGTGTCACTTATCAACCCAGGCATGACTTATTAGTATATTATAAATAAAATATAAGAATCTGTGCAACTTCAAACACATGATCAACACTCAAGCAACATCGCAAAACCTCAAACAATCCATTACACCAAAATGGCATGTCACACATTTTGAGAAGCATTATCATTAAGTACAGTTATATAAAAAATACATGTATCTATACATACTAAGTAACAATACCATTCATCCTGACCTGAGATGACATGGCATTAGGGGCCTAGCTATATTCTCAAGGGTAAAAGATAAAGTCATCTCTGCACCTAATACAGCAACATGTCCTTTTGAGATTAACAGGAAGTTCAGATGAGGTTTCACACATTTCAAACATAGGCACCATAGGAAGGAGACCAATCAGCTTCATAGCCCTGCTGCTGTACCAATGGGAAAAGTGTTCCTGATATCCCTTGGTTAGAAGGTTTGTCTAGTGGGGGGGGGGGGGGGGGGGCCCCCCGCGGGAAAGTAAAACCCCACCCCCCCCCCACCGCCACACCCCGAGACTCTCCGGGAAAGCGGATGGTGAAAAAAAAAACAAACAAAAAAATCAACCAAGAAA